>JAABUY010000089.1_pt1 | contig 196841 bp, 173 predicted proteins | sample 5560271 | NCBI WGS metagenome assembly JAABUY01 (sample SAMN10711886, study PRJNA513374) | rock metagenome | isolation source: Antarctica rocks | place: Antarctica: Victoria Land, University Valley | reverse complement strand
TCCTAGAAATCGGTTAGGGTTCGAGCCGCATTTCATTTAGAAATAGAAAATCAAATGAAATGCGATTAAAATTTTAGTACCATTTAAATGAAATGCGGTCACAGTTCATTTATCCCTATAGGATAGGTAATGAAATGGGTCTTTACCTTGAAGTAATTCCCGTTAACCACGCTACTTAGTAGAATATCGAAGCTATACCTCGCCTATCGATTTACTATATAATTAGGAATTAGTAAAAGACTAGGTAGGAGGAATCTACTTATAAGAGAAGAGGATACTTAAGTAGGTAATAGCGAGGATAGTAGTAATAATATAAGAGTCTTTAAAGTATTAGTCGTATAAACTAGCTAAGTATATAAGAATAAAGAAGATAATCTTATAGTTATCTATTCCTAAGCCTTATAATAAGTAATAATTCGTATATATTCGTATAATTATAAATAATAGCGTCTATATTATTAATACTATACTAATAGAGATAATAGCTAGTATAAGTAACGGAGGATTTATAAAATTAGGACTTACGCCCGCTAGCGGTTTTCTAATAGAGATCTTTAATAAGGGTACCTAGCCTCGTTTTAATATAGTTATTACTCGGAATAATAATATAATCTAGACTTACGCCGGCTAGTAAGGATATAACTAACCTTAGGGTTATAAGATCTTAAGACTACGTTAATATAAGCTGTATTTTTTCGGGTAGATTCTATAAAGAAATAATTATTAAAGGTAATTATAAGGCTAAATAGATTATTTATATTAATAAAGGAAGACCCTAGATATAATTTTAAAAGACGTATATAAGTTATAACTATACTAGTAGTACTAAACCCCTAATTTATATATACGAGTAATAGGAGAATAATATATTTAGATTAGTACGCGACCTAGTATATATTATATAGACTTGCAAGGGGTTTAGTCTACGAGTAAATTTCTACTATGCGAATGGATTATACGCGGGCCTAAGACCTATTAAATTTCCGTATTACTAATACTTAAGTCTTTTACATCTATCTTATTACCTACGCTAAGGGCTAGCGGATATAATATAATTATAGCTTCGTCCGTATAGGATTACTACTAGCTAGCAGGCTAGCTATATACTTACGTAGGGTGTTAGTTGTACTACGGCGCGCTGGTAGTTACTACCTTATACTGTAAAGTATTAGCCTAGCGGTTAATCGGTTGACCCTAATTATATAAGACGGGATTAACTACGGTAGCGGCTTTAGTAAGATTCAAGTTATAATCTACATGCTCGCACGCTATATTAGACCTAGTAGCTATACTATAGTCTCCACCTATATAAATGTCCTATCTTAGTAAATACTAGAAAAATACAAGCTCGGTATTTCTGGAAGCTTCTTTATCTATATAGCTTAATCCTAGCAAACAAATAATCACATCCTACATGAAATACACAGGTGACTAGAGTAGTGTGTATGCAAAAGTTACATTTGAACCCCCTGCGACGTAGTAGAGATGTGTCAGACTAGTACCCGCACCGCACACTAGTAAGCGCCCACGGCGCCATCGGCTTCATCCCTAAAGGGACTAATTCGTATTCGGACCGCGAGGGCCCCACAGTTTCCGGTCATTGTACGGCGGTTGAAACCGCGTTGACAGGGGTGCGATAGCCACAAAGGGGCCAGGGAAGGCATCATCGGGAAAGCATAATCGTAAGCACATCGCCTCACTATGTTGGTGAAGGGTAAGCCGAACCTCCACACCATCCTTCTTTCAAGGTGTTCGTATTCCTCGGCACTCCCAAAGGCTGTCTCATAACCCTTCCAACATGTGTCACTCTATACGCGGACCATGCTCCCAGCTGTCGGGGTAGACATATGTGATGCAGCCGTTCTCGAGAAGGATTGTGATCCTTGTCATTGTGCATGTAATATCCTTGATATTCTAACAGTGATCTTATGCGGACCAATGGCATTTAATGCCGCAGAGCCAGTTTTGCGTTTGGTGTACATTATGGAAGAGTGCCTTTGTCAACGGCCCGCTCAGATCCAGATGCAAGGTTTCCGCATAACGTCCGACATGCATGGATCAGAATCATCCTACTTCCGTGGATCAGTACGACATTACTCTTCGGAACATCACTACTACGTGTAGTTAGGTTGCGAGCTGAACGCACCACAGCCTTTTCTGCCTTCGTTAGCCTTTGGAGTATGTGGTCATCTTGCACAGGCCTCCTCGACTTTGATGGATCAATGCTGGAGAGCTTCTTTTTGACATAGTAGGCTACTCAGTCCTACTTACAAGCCTCAAGATCGCTTGAAAGTGGAAGTTGAACTTCGCTTGTCTTCGTCCGAAGCTGAGAATCAACATGTTCCTAAATCTCTTTACGGAAGTGCTCCCTTACGAATCTGTACGGACCCTGGTCAATTCCTTTCCTATTACAACTTTCTTGTTCTTCTTCTCTGCCTCGGCTCTTGCCTTCTGGAGAGTTTGGATGTTCAGCATCTCGCCATCCTTATATCCTGACGATCCGAAACAATTTCCTTTCTGGATTCCAGGTTGGTGACTGCCAGTAAAGTCATTCCGCAGGAAACGGCGACAGTACTGACTGTACACTGTGTAGTATTTGGTATAACTTGGCATCCTGACTGGCAAGCTGGGACATTGACACCCTTCAAGGTCATGCACTTCGCTTCTTTAGTAATTCCCAAGAACTGCTCACTGAAGCGAGGTGCCCAAGCATTGATCTTTATGTATACTTGTGACGGTGCTAAGATAGACCAGAAATTACTTTGGAAACACTCGTGAACCCTTCACCATCACCGTTGCGGGTAGTCAGCTGCACGTCCTCACGAAACCCAAGGATGTTGGAGATGCGTACAAGAACACGACAACGCTTTCATTCGATGGGTTCGTACAAGCCATGATGCGGACCTTCGGGTCTTCGAATCACTGTCTGAAAGTGATGTATAATTATACACCACACAATACCCACCAGCATGACTTCCCGAATCCTCATCACAAGCCTCTTGCAAAGCTCGCAAGAGAGCTACACATCAAGCAACTATTCCCCGGTCTACACTTGGACGATCTCGGAAACAAATTCGGTGACTACTTCCGGGATTCACTTGTTCTGGAACATATGTCAAGTAAAGCATTTGCAACACAGAAGACATCAAATTCCGTCGTCGTTCCTTTACTTAAATGGAGCTCGGACCTTTTCATACTCGGCGGGCAGAGAGCTTACTTCGGAGGGTTACTAGAAGAGATTGACCCTAACATGCCGTGGACTTTCCTCGAATTCGACGAATTGAGTTGGCAGGTACTATATCAGTATCCTCGAATAGCGACTAGGCGAATGGGACAGATGAAAGACAAATTGATCCAAGACTTGGAGATATACTTTAGTACGCCAGTGGAGCAAAGGACTGGAGATGCTTGGTTCACCAAAGCCTTTGAGCATGAAGCTCGACAGATAGGCATCGAGACTCACGACATAGCAACGATGATGGTTACGATATACTGGGGGTGAGTCTCGACTATCACTGACTACGCTTGAAGCTGACGGCACTACCAGCATCAACACCAACACAAGAAAGGCCTGCTTCTGGATGCTGGCATACATAATCTATCAGTCCGACTTGGTTGACACCATTCGCACGGAGACAGCAGCAGCGTTCGACGACTCTGGCCGTGTTGACTACCACTATCTTGAAGATTCTTGTCCAAGATTAGGGGCAGTCTGGTATGAAACGATTCGAATGACGGCATACTCTGCGTCTGTACGGTATATCACCGAAGACACGGTTATTGGAGGTAAGATACTTCGCAAACACAACCGTGTCATGGTTCCATATCGACAACTCCACTTCAACGAAGAGATTTTCGGCAAAGGAGTTCACCAATTTGACCCTGAGCGGTTCATCAGAGACCCAGCCTTACAGAAGAGCTCGAGTTGGCGACCCTTTGGTGGCGGAGTGACAATGTGCCCCGGAAGATATGGTTGGTTCTGGCGCAAAGCGTGACGCGAGCGATTAGCTGACATATCTCCAGTGGCGAAAAGGACTGTGGTGACCCTGGTCGCCATGCTCCTGCGACGTTTTGACGTGGAGCCTCTTGAGTCAACCACATTCCCAAAATTCGACGAGGGGAAACCAGTGCTTGGTATCATGTCTAACAAAGATGGTGACGACCCGCTAGTCAGAATTCGAGAACGGAAGATCGTGCTTTGAACGCAGCCGTCATCGTATTATGCTCTCAGCAAGTCCAATGAACAACGGCGTAGTTTCCTCAGACAGGCGCTAGATTGCTACCCAGATGAAATTTGGAATCATACGCGTGAAAATTTGCAATTCCGGGTCCGGTTTACGCTGTAGCTATGCATACATTCAATGTATGACAGTCAAAATTCCGTGAAGATCCGCTCTTGAAGAAAGCATACTGTGTCAACATACGTGGAGATAACACAGTCTTCCGACTACCTGCTTTGGACCGCAAAGTACACACAAAGAAGTCCGTAGCGCACAAGCCTTACAGCCAAATCCGCTTATAGGGTTACATTGATAAATCACCATGCATCCCGTCTGCACGATGACGCCTGTGGATGTGTGATCGACCAATCACGCCTTCTAAGTCGGAACACCACTGAGTAACACCAGCACCCATAAGTGATCGCCTGTTCAGAGTATCAGCAGAGGACCGCATCTACTGCCGGGAAATGTAACTTACATACTTAGTAAATCATGAACAATGAGCGAGGGCCCACATGGACGCGCACTATTCTAGTGTCTTCGGGTGGATCTCGCGTATCCTACCCGTGGACCACGTTCCGCGTTTAGTGCCGCTCTAACCCCGGCTACTTTGTGCTCGTGGATGACACGAATTATGGGGCTACTCTAGTCCGCATTAGGCGCTAGAGCTCTTTGCTAACGCTGTCAAGTAATCTAGGGTGGCATGGCGGACTTATGCCATGCACGTACTACTGCATTCTGTACTCCAACCAACGATATGATATTGTAATTAGGCGCATGATGTACCCTCTACCTTTTAATGACTCCGCACCGCCTCCGGCTCTGACTTCAAACTTCCTGCACTCTGCATTCTTTCTGGCCGTCACTGCAGACTTCGGCTTCACCTACCCCCTTCAATACTCATACCTCAAGTCCAGATGCCTATGTCCACTTATCTTCGGCTCTCTAGAGTCGCTGTCCTTCTCTTCTCCAGCCTTGTACTTGACACATCCGCAGAATCCCCAAGCATGACAGCTCCACCACCAATCAGCGCGTCGGACAATTCCCACACAATCGCCGATATCAGCTCAAACACCAGAGCTCAGTACGATGCTTTGGCGAAAGTGCTACCAGGGAAGGTTCTACTTCCCTCCGATGCCACCTACCAGGCTTCCAGGACATCTTACTTTTCCAAGCAAGAAGAGGAGATCTCTCCAGGTTGTATCGTTAAACCGCTAAACACAGAAGATGTGGCAGCAGCTGTCAAAGCACTGGCTTCTGTGTATGAATCGAGCCATGGCTCTGCAAAATTCGCTGTCAAAGGAGGTGGGCATACTCCTTGGGCTGGGAGTGCTTCGATCCAGGGTGGTGCAGTCGTTGATATGACGTCTATCAAGGCCGTGACCTTGAATAGCGATCGAAATGTCACCTCTGTTGGGGGTGGGGCGAGATGGTCTGATGTGTATTCTTACCTGGAGCCTGAGAAGTTGGCCGTGTCCGGTGGTCGCGCGGCACAGGTTGGGGTCGGTGGTCTTACACTTGGAGGTTCGTAGAACCCTTTCGACTACAATGCTACCAAGCAGGGCATTGACAATCCTCAGGTGGTCTCTCATATTTTTCGGCTCGCAAAGGCTTTGTCTGCGATAATGTGGCAAACTACGAAATTGTGCTTGCCGACGGCACCGTCACTGACGCCAATCAAAGTTCAAACCCTGACCTGTGGATTGCGCTTCGCGGTGGCTCAAACAACTTTGGTGTGGTGACTCGCTTCGATCTGGAAACCTTTGAACAAGGCTGTTTCTGGGGTGGCGTCATCTACTATCCCATCACAACAGCCTCGCAGCAGCTTGCCGCCTTTTACGACTTTGCCAAGAATTCAAATTACGATTACTACTCCGCGATCATTCAAAGCTTCGGCTTTAGTGGTGGCCAGGGGAGCGCTGTGGTTAACGGTCTATACTATACTAAGCCACAAGCTAATCCTCCTGCCCTCCAAGGGTTCACCGCCATCGAACCACAGCTTGCAAGCACCATGCGGATCGACAGCTTGTTGAACCTCGGTGTAGAACGAGGCGCAAACTCCCCCAATGGACTTCGGTAAGCCAACTCACTTCATGTGTCTGAGGAAACTTCATTAGCCCCTCCTGAATTAGAGCCAAGAGCATTGACGAGTCAAAAGGGAGCTCTACATCACGAATACGTTTAAGAACGACCTGTCTTTACTCAACGCCGTCTATGAAAAGTTCAGTAATACCATTGGTCAAGTTGAAAAGGTTACCGGGATCACATGGGCCCTAACGTTTCAACCTATCGTTCCCGCCATCACCACCAAATCAGCTTCAAAAGGAGGGAACTCCCAAGGCCTCAGCGGCTCCGAAGGCCCCTTGGTAAATGCACTGCTGACAACATCTTGGGCTTTATCAAGTGATGATGAGCTCATCAACCGCGTAGCTGCCAGATTTGTCCACGAAGTTGACGCACTGGCTAAAGCAAAGGGACTATTCAACAGATTCGTCTACTTGAACTACGCCAATAAGACGCAGAATCCAATTGATGGATATGGCGCCGTGAGCAAAGCCAACTTGCAGGCCGTCAGCCGAAAGTATGATCCTAAAGGTCTCTTTCAGTCAGGAGTCCCTGGTGGGTTCAAACTATTCAAGCGGTAGCTCATGATGGCAGAACACCAGGCTAGACGGTGTGTTGAAGAGAGAGCGGGTTGCCGAGCCGGAAGCTTGACACTCGTTCGATGTTATATAACATATGTTGACAGCAGCTATGCCTCCCGCCAGTGAATGATTGCCTCCGTCCCAAAAGTTTAGGCCTCCGCTGTCTAATCATATAGTAGCGGACTTCCAAATCAAGCCTTTCACGAGGGCCATCGCTAGGAAGTAAGGCCTACGCGGCATTTTGGCTGCACATACTCATGGGATTTGCCTAAGGTATTTCTCATGCATTCAAGATTCGTCGAAGGGACTGTCCCGGTGATTAATTTCAGAGGCCCATCGTCTACTAAAGAGTCCACTCCGGGATATCAAATTGCTATCACTCCCGTTTCTCCAGTAAATCTATTATTGTATACGGAGTTACCTTATATCCGGGTTGAAATATAAATAGTATTTCCCTACGACTAATATATCTAATACTAATATTACTAATATATCTAATATAATTCCTACTATTTACCCTACTTACTAATATATCTAATACTAGAAAATACCTGTAAAAATTTAAGATTTTTCTATTAGAAAATAACTTCTACTATCTAGTATTTAGTAGGTAATATAAATAGTAGGAGGTATATTAAATATATTAGTAACTAGAATAAATAGTAGGTAATATAAGTAGTAGGAAGTATATTAGATATATTAGCCTATTAATAAGATAGAAATTTCCTTTTATTTAAACTAATATTAAATATATTAGTAGGTAAAGTAAATAGTAGGAAGTATATTAGATATATTAGTAGGTAATATAAATAGTAAGGAGTATATTAGATATATTAGTAGATAGCTAGCTTATATATATAATAGTATTAGCTATATTATATCTATATACTTATTCTAATAGTATTATATACCTAGTAATAAGATAGATATTACCTTCTATTTAAACTAATATTAGATATATTAGTAGGTAATATAAATAGTAGAAAGTATATTAGTAAATAACTAACTTATAAAATATAATAGTATTAGCTTATAGACTTTTATAGTAATATATATTATTCTTATAATATTATATATCTAGTAATAAGATAGATATTTCCTCTATTTAAGTTAATATTAGATATATTAATAGATAATATAAATAGTATATTAGTAGATAGCTAGCTTATAAAATATAATAGTATTAACTTATAGACTTTTATAGTAATATAAATTATTCTATTAGTATTATATACCTAGTAATAAGATAGATATTACCTTCTATTCTAACTAATATTAGATATATTAGTAGTAGAATAAGTACTTTATAAAAAATAATAGGATTTTTATTACTAATCTAATTACTCTAGCTATTAATATATAGAATTTAATAGGTAAATTTATTTATAATAATATATCTTTTAAACTATTATACTAATTTTTATAATTTTTATTTTAAATAGTTATAAATATATTATATAATTTTATTTAAATAGAAAATATTATAAAGGATAGATATATATATAAGTAGAATATAAAGAAATTTTAGAATTCTATTTTTTATACTAGTTTAAAAAAGGAATCTGAGGTACTTATAAACTAACTAATAAGTTATAATAAGCTTAAGGTCTTAAATTACCTATATTCTATTATAGTAAGAAGATTAATATTATTAATATTATTTTTAAATTAATACTTACTTTAATTAGTATATTCTTTTTCTTATAATTTCTAATAATTCCTTATTTAAAGAAGATATAGATTTTATAATAGTAATAGGAAGATAAGTAAATAAATATATATAATTATATATTAATAAAAGATAAGTAGGTATAAGAGTACTCTCTAATAAATATAGTAGTTATAGCTAGAAGTACTATCCTAGATAGATTTTACTTCTTACTAAGGAACTTAGATAGTAAGATAGCGCTTACCTCGGACACCGGTTTTTAGCGCCTTACGAAGCGGCTGGTAGAAAGTTACACGTGGTAAGCTTGAGCCAAATCTAGAAAGTGGTATTGACGCCATGCATCTGCACTCGCATCCTTTGTTGTTCGGATACCAGATCATCCCACGTTTATTGCCGCCTAGCAGATCATTTCCTGCAAGTGGTAGTGTTACGTTATCTCGAGGATGACATTAGAGGCGGTGAAGTCACAAGCACGTAGCCGTCGATTATTACTTGCTTCGGCTAGATAGCCACTCCCATGGGTCTTTTACGCGGCAAGACCTGGCTATTTAGAGATGGCCCCCCAGCGTAGACACCGCCGTTAGGAATGGAGAAAGGACTCGGAACATTCTCGGGAAGATAAGAGTCATTGTTTGACTATCCACACGTCTGCTCCAATGTAATCAATATTATTCTTGTGGCTTCCCCTTTTAAACGTTTGTCTTCAATTCGTATAATATGTGGCCTTCTATGAGCGACAGGATATGGGCTTCGGCGTCTGTAGTTGCGGTGCAGTCTCTGCTGCACCTCCCTCTGGCGCTCGCAGCTACGTGCCCAAACCATGGCGCTGTCGAAGCCGAGTTGGGTAAGAACTTGACACCAGGCAGTTCCATCGATAACTCTACGGCCAATACTCCGCGATGGAGCCTCTATGGCGCTCCGAGGCCAGCATTCGTCATTAATGTCGCTTCCGAGATAGACGTTGCTACCACTGTCCGTTCCAAACTCTACATATCAAGCAATATGTGATTAATAACTCGTGAGCAGGTTCAATACTGTAACAAGAACAATTTATCCTTCCTCGTACAAAGTCGCGGCAATGGTTGGGCCGACACCTTTCGCCTTGGTGACTGCGGGATTTTGATTAACATAGCCGGCTTGAACAAGATAACCTTCAACTCTGATAAGACAGAGGCTACGATCCAAGGAGGCACTTTGGTGAATGATATGGTTATTGCAGCCTACGGCAATAATACGAGGTTCGCCAATCCCACTTGTGCCTGTCTTGGCTTCCTTGGAGCTATGCTCGGAGGAGGAATCACGCGTGCGATGGGCCTCTACGGTGCAGGTGTTGATCAGATTGTATCCGTAAATCTGGTGACAGCGTCCGGACAAGCACTGCTAGTGGACCATACCCACAACGCTGATCTTTGGTACGCAATACGCGGCGCCGCAGCAAACTTCGGTATCGTCACTTCTGCCGTGGTCAAAGCCTATCCTACCCCCCAGGCTCTTAATATAGCATGGGAGGGAGCAGTGACGTTCTCCGACGACAAACTCGAAGCCTTGATTCATGCCATCCATATTTTGGATCTTAAACCTCACATGCAAATAGACTTTCTCTTCGCCACGAGCGGCCCGCCGTCGTACAAGCCCACGATCACTGCAATACCCTTCTTCCTTGGCAACGCTTCTGCGGCCGAGGAAGCATTTGCACCAATCCTGAAGGTCGGCCCAACTTCTAATGGAGCAACAGAAGTCCCCTACACCCAGTGGGGTCAATTCGCAGACTCCTTCTGCGAGAAGGGCGAGCGCAAACCAGCATACGGAGCATCACTGGGCCGGCAGGGTCTTGAACCCAAGACCTGGCGTGCCATATATAACGACTTCAAGACATTCGTGGCTTCTTATCCACAGGCAGCCAATTCCAGCATCTTAGCTGAATATTATCCTGTACAGAAAGCGGTTGCGATTGGTGGTACCACCTCCTCGTATCCTTTTCGTGATGTTCCGATCCATGTCGTCGCGATTCCCTTGTACGCAGACAGCAGTCTCGACGCAGCAGCTAACGTTTTTGGATCCCGCGTACGTGACTTGTTGCGCTCCACGGATGGTCTAGTCCGAAACAGCACGTGAGTGGAATCAGTAATCCCGTTCCCTCCTTCTCCTTTCTCCTTTGAACCTTGCTGATCTGAATCCCTTAGTTACATCAATTTTGCGCACGGCGATGAGCCCCTAGAGACTATTTATGGAAAAAGCCTGATGAAGTTACAAGCTTTGAAAGAACAACACGACCCACAAAACAGGTTCAACCAGTGGTTTCCAATTGCTTGATCCACGCTGGTTTGAACCCCACGCATGAGCCTCACACTAACTATCTCTAATGTAGATAGAATAAGTGCCATTTCTTGTCTTTACACCCGGGCTGCTGTTTCAATTCGTACGCCGAAGTGGCAAGTACTGGCGGTATACCCGCTTCGAACCCTTGGCTTTGCGTCTGTCATCGAAAAATATAGTTACTATTGTATGAGAGAACTTACAGTAGTCCGTATCTATTACAATCTCGAGGCTACGACGTTAATTATTCACAACAGCTCCTTAGTAAAGCAGCCATCCGGATCCCAATGTTCCTTCAACTCCTTTAGCTTTCTAACCGCTGTAGCGTCTCTGTACCTATGCTCGATGGGATCATTGCGGCTTGTATTTGTATAAGCGATAAAAGCGTCCTCCCTAGTATCTGAACGCATTATTTCCTGTGCCCTCTGATCGAATTGCAGGACTTTCTCATGTAGCCTAGGATTCGTGTACCACGTAAGGATGTTACTAAGCCATGCTCACGGTGTCAGCAAGTATCTTAGTTAATGATGTGTGACCGCAAGGGTTAACCCACAGCCATATCTCAACGTCCTTAAGACCAAATGCTGTCTCCGTCTCTCTTGCCCCCTTGCTGGGCGTCTGCGTGTGCCATTCGATGGTGAAGACCGAGCGCTCGGTTCCCGGTAGCGTCTCGAGCAACTCTCGATGAAGATCCACAAGCCTACCGAAGTTGTCCGGATTGATAGATTGCAGGCCCGTCTGGCTGAAGCGCTTGAATTCCCCTTTAGGACACATCCAGCTTAGATGGTCGCTGTGGTTCACGAATTCAGATGCCTGGTGGTCGTGATGCAAGGGGTCCATATCGATCAGAGGCTTGAATGTCGCTTGCAGCTCAGGCTCTGTTCCAAAAAATTGCGGAGCAACCATCAAAACGCGGCCGTTTGACGGGTCATTCATGGCCATGAAGTGCCCTGCGGAGGCATGGTCGTTCGCTGAAACCACACTCTTGAGGACCTGGCATACTTCGGATGCTCTTTCAGGGGGGTAGAAAATTGTGCCGAGCTGACGCACGCCGTCAGGACCCATGAGCGAAGGACTGTACGTGCGCAGGACTAGCTCGGTGACGATACCGAAAAACTGTCCTGCTCCGCGGATTGCCCATAGAAGATCATTGTTAGAAGTCTCTGAGGCGACAACTACGTCACCGCTGGCTACCACGATTCTTGCTGAGAGAATGTTCTCGCATGCGTAGCCAATGAGAGGGGTATAGGAGCTGATACCACCTCCAATCATGTATGGAATTGCACCGACAGTGTTGCCATTTGCAACGGCTAAAATCCGGTCAGTAACTCTGTGGCGCAGATATAGCCTCTATTCATACTCGTGAACTGCGCCTTTTCGCTGAGAGCTACTTGAAGCTCCTTCATTAAGACCCCTCCCCGCACTGCAACTATGCGCCGGGCTGGATCAACGACCACCTCTCTGTACCGAGACAGATCGATAATCATGCCATGCTGAACGGTGGACCATTGACTGTGGCCCCCAGTGGCAGGGACGAAGGGAATGTTTACCGCGCGGGCTTCTCTAACCTGTAAAATGAAGAGGTAACGGCTCAGCGTCCATCGGCTCCATTTTAGGGGGAGAACATGGGGTAATTGACTGACCAATACTGCAATATCGCGTTCACTAGTTGGCTGAACAATCACAGCTGGTGTCTTGCGGTCAATGTCCGTCCATCTTTCATGAGCAGCGGCAAACCCTGGACTGTCCTCGGTTAAGATTGCCGAGTCCGTTGAGATCTTGCGGTACAAGTCTTTGATGAAGCTCTCCATTGAAGTTTGAGGGGATGGAAGAATCAGCAAGGTACTAGCGCTTTCCACGGCTTGGGAAGTGGTAGCTAAGGACAAACCAAAAAGTGGAAAATCGACTTGCGAACAATTCTGAGACTTACAAAGAGGATTGGGATCCAAACGTCAATGAACCTGAAACGAAATATCGGCACCCACCTTACACACACCTACGATTATGTGAAGGCTGTGGCCAAGGCGAAGGATTATTCCCGATCCTCGACGCTCCAAGAATTCAGCTTGAAGTCAATGAGGGGGAGTCTGTCGATCAAGGAATCACAGGTACGTACAGTTAGTACTGCTGCCTTCCCAAATCACACTTCTCCAGAATGGTAGCAGATCAGCGGCTTAGCGGCCAAGCACCAAGATATGTACATGAAGTGTAACCATCGGTGGCCTTCTTCCTTCTTTTGCGAGCTGTACATGAGATGACACAGCGCTAAGGTAAGCGCACAAGGATGAACGACGCCGGAACGGTTGAGTGGCGGCCCAGAAGCGAATTATCGTACCCGCTCTCCGAGGAGGAGCGACGTGGGGGGAAAAGATCAACTTCAGCCTTATATAAGCGCCGAGCTCCGAGCTTAGCATCAGTGTCGATCCGGGGCTGAGGCGGACGGAGAGAGCAGATTGGTGCGATAAAAAATTGCCGCACACCCTCTTCTAAGTACTGCAGGTGTCACAAACTCAAATTACGCATGTCCCGAGGTAGGGTGTCCACCAGCCGAAACACACCGCTATTTCCCTTCAGCATGAGGTGCCACTGCACAATCACTCCGGCTACATAGACTGTGCCACATCAATGTATAGTATGGGAACTTGCCTCCTGCATGCGCTCACAGCCGTACCTTAGCGTCGTGCAAACCCGCCTCAATTATCTGATTCACGTAGCCCGGTTTGGGTTGATCGCCGGTGTCCCAACGCAGGAGGATGTTGGAACTAGTCCTGCCGCGAGCAAGAGAAGGTAGAAGCTTAGGTTCCCGTGGGATCCTTGTTGAGAGTGTCCGGGGATTCAGTGTTTTGCTCTGCTGCTGCTGTCGTTGTCTTCTCACCCATTGGACAATGCAGAGTAAATCGATGATACCAAGATATTGATCATGATTGCAAGTGCGCCTTTCAAATTTACGAACATACTCGGAATATTTTGAGCTACGCCGAGAAGCAGTTCTTATTCGAAGGACTACTCTCAATCACACCTCTCTCGCCATTCGTTTCTCGTTGTACTTCTACACACAAGTCTACGGAAATCAGCAAGTCGGGTCTGACGTCGATTCCTGTATGCGAGAATGTCGACATCAGATCATGTTTTCTCCCAGTACTCAAAACCAGTACTTGTTGGTGTCGGTGTAACTTTCACAATCTTGCCAATCATCGTTGTTGGCCTTCGTTTCCATGCTCGCCGTTTTACTCGCGCTGCCGTTGGCATCGACGACTGGTGCATAGTCGTTGCTCTAGTAAGCACTCAGGCTCAAGATCTCAAGCTCCTTCTCAGTATCTGTATCTAAGTTTGATCGCAGGTTCTTTGCACAGCAGGCGGAATTGTGGAAATAATCGGTATGTTCTTAACATGAAGACGACATGCAAGTCAAGTGATTTGCAACGCTTGTAGAACCGAAAGGAAAACCCTACTGATTACCTACAGCTGCGGAGATAGGAGGCATGGGTCAGCAGCAGCAACTAGGACCTCATGGCGAGCTCATACATACGCCTGAACTTACAAATTATGAAAAGGTAAGAGGCACCCTCCGCGTAAACCACTGCCGGGACTGCGAAGCTGCCAACGGATAAATATCAGGCTGATGGAAACGTGAAAGTGCCGATATATCAACGAAGTGATTACCACGCTAAACCTTGGCGTTATCAAGATATCCATCTTGTTATTCTATCGCAGGCTCTTTGTAGTCAAGCCTTTCATGGTTGCGAGTAGCGTGATGATGGCACTTGTAGCCAGCTGGGCAGTATCCTTTACATCCGCCATGGCAGCCCAGTGCAATCCTCCCCCGTACTTTTGGAAGTCATTTGAGATAGACTACCCGGCGCACTGCATTCAAGTTCAGCTTATGTACGAAGGACTGGCATACTCTGATCTTATCCTTGATGTGTTGGTGTTGTCGCTTCCAATTCCAATGGTAGCTTCGCTTCAATTGCCGTGGAAAACGAAGATTAAAGTCATCGACGTTCTCATGCTAGGCTCAGTGTACGTGCATTCTCACATTTTCACAATGGATGCTTGACAATCAACAATCTTCATAGAGTACTCGGTTCTGGAATTGCTCGAGTCGTTTCGTTCATGCAAGTAGTTGGGTTCACAAATCGGAATCCGGAGGCATACTTCAAAGATACGCTATGTAAGTTCGCCCAATGAGGGAACGCATTCTCTGTTCCATCAAGCTACTAACGCCCTTCGCTCGTAGGGTATACGGCTGGGCCTCTATTCTGGGTCTTTGCTGAGAATGCCATTGCTATCATCGGCGCTTGTCTGCCTACCCTGGCCCCATTGTGGAGCAGGAAGCAGCATCCCACCTCCAGAAGTGGATCGTACCTCAAAAGACTCTGGAAGACATCCAGCTCAAACCCATACAATGAACTCGAAGGTCCATACCAGCATACAAACAATGGCGAAGACGCTTCTGCTCGTCAGTTGGTTGCGTTGGGTCCCGCAACTAACATTCTTGCAGATAGTATCGCTCTTGGCGATAAGCCACAGGAAGGTATTCAAGTTAAGACAACACTCTCCACAAATTACACGAGATAGCGAGTCTCATGTCATATACAAGGCCTCAGTATGATCTGCCTTTAGCATTAACACAGGCTACTTTGTGACGCTTCATCGAGTTCTTTCTCGGAAAAGTTGATCTATAAGGTACGTTGGCTCGTCGCAAGGGACCGACGCTTCGGCTACTATCATTCCTGTTGGGTTTCTGAGGAGAGCGGACCGGCCGGCCAATGCTTGAGACTAGCGAGAGCCGGACATGATACAACCGTTATAGGGAAGATACGGGGAGAGCTATCGTGTACTACAGTAGAATTACTGGGCCTGAGCCATCCTCACTAATCTGATGCTGCCATCGTGAAGTAGTATTGTAGGATTAAGATAGGAAACGATCGACAATGCACAGCACGTATATAATCCTCTCCGAACCCCACCAATGGATACTGCGCTACTGTAATGCAACAATCCTCCAATCTACCTCGGAGCGGGTATGTCCACCAAGCTTAGATGATGGTTGCTTACGTGCAGCTACCGCCGTCACTATGCATTTCGAATGATTGATGATAGGTTCAAGCGTAATCACTTATATGTCATTTCAGCGCTTGTAGACATTGGGTGTTGTGTACTCAATCCGGGCGTTGGCGTGAACATCTCTTATCGACGCAGCTGAAAGTCTGCAATCTTAGTGCCCAGTCCTTCCCTTTTCCCGGAAGCCACATTCTCAGCAAGGCTGCGAATGTCACAAACCCGTTCCCTTCTCATCATCTCTTGTAGAACCACTTAATCATGGTTAGCAAATCGTTGAATCACGAGGACTCGGAGAACTTCTGGAAAGTGGCAGCCGACGATTCGGAATTCTGGCAGGCCTATGTCTGTACTCGCCCCAACTATGACCAGGCCTTCTACGAACTCCTGTATAAGTATCATGCAGCGCACTCGTCCTCTTATGCCGTCGCTCACGATGTCGGCTGCGGCGCCGGCCAAGTCGCTGCCGAACTGGCCTCTCACTTTTCCCACGTCGTCGCATCAGACAACAACGACAGCCATATCGCTGTAGCCAAAGGGCGCTTGACTACAGACTTTGACGAATCGCGGATCTCATACAGCCTGTCCAAAGCCGAAGACATAGCCTCTCATCACCCCCCAGCCTCTGCCGACATGATCGCTACCGCCGAAGCTATCGTCTTGATGGACGCAGACTTGGGGTTGCGAAACTTCGCCAATTTGCTCAAGCCGGGCGGCACGCTCGCCGCTTGGTTCTACGGCCGCCCGACCTTCTCAGAGCGTGCGTATTTTGTCGCATGCCAGCCGATCCTCGACCAGATCATGGTCCTCAACTGGGCTAAAGTCATTCGCGGTAGCGGACCCACGCGTATGTGGGGTTTCAAGCGCTGCGCCGACGCCATGGATAGCTGGCTCGACTGCGTGCGGTTCCCCGCTGATACCTGGAAGGACGTCCAGAGGCTCAAGTGGAACACGCATGGAACACTACCTTTTTTCGGGAAAGAGGCGTGCGGATTTGAGATCGAGCCCGTGTCGAATGTGGCGGAGGGGGACAAAGTTGTTACAAGCGAAAACCCCGAGTTTTGGATGAACACTTGGGATGCGGCGGCGGTGAAGAGATATTTTAGCGTGCTATTCCCCGGTTTCAAGGAGGCTATTGGGGAGGGGGATGATGAGATCGATGGGCTTTTTGTAAAGTTAACAGAGGCTATGGGTGGTGAAGAAGTGATTAGGAAATGTACCTGGCCGTGCGTGCTTATACTAGGGACTCGTCGATAAGCCATAGTATTGAAGTAAGCCTGCTCTTAGCACTTACAGTAGGATACTATAGAGAAATGAATACTATTATAAAGTGTTCCTTTTGGTAGTAGTCAAAAAGGTTAGAAGGGAACTAAGTCTCTTTATACCTTTTCTAGACTTAAAGGCGGGGCTCATATTCTATTATAATTATCACGCTTTGTCAAACAATAGCATGCTATAGCAAGAGCATGGTTCAGGGAAACCGACTATGAAGGAGTTGGTAGTGGCGACCTCTGGTGGGAGTCAGCCTTCATCAGACGCCATTGCACCCTCAGAATTCCAAGATACTATGGGGGTAATATTACTATCCTCGCAGGCCTGTCAGATAGCTAACCATTGTAATCCTGCAGATCGAGTGTAAATTTCCATCCAATGGCTATTTGGAACATTATTGACATCTATCGCGATAAGATTCTTCTCTCTAGAATCCAGGAGGAGCTCACAGCTGCAGACTTACATGGAAAGACTTCGAGCCAAGCCGTTGATACAGTGCTGTTAGGGTTGCTCCGCCTCCGGGTCGAAGTACAAACAGTGTTTTCCAGCGACCAAGAAGACATCCGCATCAATGAATGGCGATTTCCCAAGAAGAGCCTGGTTATAATCCCTGCAGGTGCCGCTCATCGGGATCAGGCGTTTTCGAACACGAAGGATGGGGAGTATCCTGTCGACAAATTTTAGGCCGACCGATTCCTCGCTTATCCAGGACATACTCGGAGTGGGCCTCAACGGAGCGATATTGTCGCCGGAGGCGACAATGAGGACACAGCAGCCGACTTTGAAGCCCGGAATAGCCAGATTTGTCAACTCAAGACTAAGCGACGCCTTCATACCATGGAGCGTAGGAGAAAGAATCTGTCCCGGGCGTGGCTTCGCTCGTTGTGAGATTCATACCACTGCTGCCATAACCGTTGAGCGATTCGATATGGAGATTCTCACACTGGACGGGAATATTGAAGTGAAGGTGCCTTTTACGGAATTGGCACTCAACGACCATTGAGACGTATTCCCTTCAAAGGTACGGAGAAGGAAAGGAAGTAGAGAGTAGAGAGATCCTATACTAGCAATCCTAGTAATTGAATAGATCTTTACTGAGCGCGATCTTCCAACTTGCTCCCTTACTCCACTATCTCAGGATGGAATACACCATAAAGCCAAACACAACAAGTATCCCCTACTTGAGAACTTCAAATCTCTATGAAAGGACGTTGTGTCCACTCATGAGCCTTTGGTGCTGGATTCTGATCAATGCCCAATAAGGCACATGGCGTAAGAGCCGCCCGGTAGTAGGCAGGGGTTCGCACACATTAGATGGCTTGGAAGATCAGGTGGTGCTATCAAGCTTGTATCGCCATTTATGAGGTAGTTGGCTTTGAGCTTCATGAATGGTTCCTAAGTGATGGATCATCTGCTCAAGCCATTTATTCTTCGTAATTTCTGTACCCAGATAGTTGTGTAACGAAAGTGACAGGAGGAGCAACGCCTCAGTGCCTCAAGAGATTTTAGAATTTTCGAACGGAGACCCTGCACGGATAATGATCTACAGGATGTGCCGCCCCTTCCTCGATCTGATATGCCCGCTCTCCCCTGTAGGTTTTTAGGCCTCTGCCAGGATGAAACCTATCCCATTCGTCGTATGCGGGTGTGAAGTCAAATTGACGTACTATGCAGGCCATTATCACCCGCAACCCGGTCATCACATAGCCCTGTGCAATACAATTTCGAGGCCCGATTTCGAAAGCGCGATAAGCACCTTTGGTTGGTAGAAGCTCATCGCTACACTCGGCGAGCCAACGCTCTGGAATGAATTCGTCGGGTCGATTCCAGTAAGCTGGTGCTCGATGCATTTCTGTATGGACTGTAAATACCGCCGCACAATCTTTCGTGGGACAACAGTTGCCTTGATCGTCGACCAGGTCAGCGCTTGGGCTACCTGCACGGCTGGCGCCTCCCGGAGGGAAGAGGCGCAACACTTCTTTGATGACAGCATTAGTATATGTCAAATCGTTGGTGAGATGGGCCTGCTCTTTGAGTATGGAGGGAGCCGCCGACAAGTCCGAACCTAGAAGCCTATCGTGCTCGGCGCGGACTTTGACAAGTGCGTTGGGGTTAGCTGCCAAGAGATGTTGGATGTAGCATATCGTGCTACTGGTGGCGTCGTGGCCCACAAACACAAAGAGGCGAATCTGGCTGATGGCAAATGCCCGGAATTCGGGGTCGAGTTTTTCGGGCCTTACTTTTGCGTTTTCCGGGAGATAGGCCTGCAAAACTAAGTCGATGACTGATTTAGTCCCACTCCCATCCGGATCAGCCTTGTACTCGTAGTATATCTTATCTAGCTCGTTCCCAATACACTTGTCCACCTTTCGACCATTCCACCAGTGCACAGCATGGCGTGCAACGTTCAGGTATTCCAGAGGGTTTGTGTCAGCGTTTGCCTGATGCCATCGAATTTGACTTAACATGCAATCCGCTAAAGTATTGTAACCTCTTTGAGCACCTAAAGGGGCGTTTCTACTAATATGTGAGATTCGACCTGGTGAGAGAAGGATGGCACGTAACCCACAGTACTGTCTTCCCAATAACATCGATAGTGAATCGTAAGGTCGTGGAGTCGAGATAAAACATGGTGTCTTGGCGAGCAAGAGCTTGTAGCGTATCGCAGTAGACCGAGGTTTCATCGACCATATCTGGCACCAGTGACAGAACATGGTCGGCACTGAAACCTTTACTGAATACTGCACGCCACGGCTTCCACTTTTCCTCGGGCAAATCGAAAATGCTGGGACCGCCGCAGATGGGAAGGAAGAAGCGAGGCAAGAGCTCTGGTCTCTGCAGAGACATGGCAGGGTTGGCGTGGATCTGTGTTGCCACATGGGGCGACACGACTACCAGGAACAGGCCGCTCACTGGCCATAGATCAAGGTAGAAGGCTCCCTCCTCGGAGAAGTGCTCTCGAGCAACATCCCCGAATGCACTTTGATAGTAGGCGTTCCTTGGCAGCTTATCGATCATTGACTTGAGGTACAGCAAATGTCCGAAGAAGAAATTATGACCAGGAGCCACAGGCTAAATCCATTAGAAATCATGTCTATGTCTGCCGTAGAATCATGCAGCCTGACTTAGGGAGCCAGCTCTCTTCCTTTCGTAAATTAATATGCGAGCATGATAGAGATGGGTGAAGAAGTATGTGACTGAAGTTGCAATCAAAACAAGTGCTGCCATTGACTGAAGTGACCAAACAGTAGCCATAATGACGGATGATGGCTGAACTGTCAAATGGAGAGAAGAAGTGGAGGCAGTGTCGAGTATCCTTTTCCAGGGGCATTGGAGCCGACCATGCTATGTGTTGGCAGCAGCCTTCCGTTTGGATTTTTGATACGATATGTAAAACACAATACCAGCGCCGCCCTAATTCTAGTATTTGAATACGCTGGTGCTCCCGGTACCGCCCGTTCTTGTGCGCGGACCCTTCCGCCCGTGTACCCCGCGCGTACACCCGGCGACAAAAATGGCCAGGCGCTTATTCTAGCTTTGTGTCCGAGCGGGACACGGGAAATCGGCGGGGCGCAGCGGGCATTCGAACCATAACAATGTAACCTTCTATTCTCTTATCGCTGTCTTGGATCGGTTGCGCTGAATACGATAGGTGCATCTGTTTCGTGTCGCATTGGTCACTCGTTGTTGTTCTATAGTCTCTCCCGTTATGCCTGTGTTTCTGACGATTGTATGAATGCTTTCATCTCCATGGCGACCCGCTTTCGAACATTCATCCCCGTTTCACGACCAATGTTTCGCCAATTGCCACCACTGCTGCCGCTATCTGTGCGCAGTTGGAAATCAAGCCTGTTATTTGTATTGTTCCTCGTTGTGAGCCTAATTCTTTGGCAGCTTGGAGCTATACACAGCGCCCAAGTACTTGCTGGCTTCAATGAGCCTCCGCCGGCGCCTCTGCCTTCCCATGTCGATACAGCACAGCACTACCCACCACGGCCGAACATATGCCAGAGTACTCCAGACTGGCTACAGGAGCTTGATATTCCGTTCCCTGTTCGATATGCCCGAAGAGATATCATTGTTAAATTCAGCCCGCAAGCACAGCGTTCCTCGATTACCAAGGTTGATGAGCCTTTGTTCGGAGGCCTGCAAGTAGTGGATCCTGCAAGTGGCAATCAAAGCGGTCTGGCGCATTGCATGGAACCTCTTACATTAGAGGTTCCTGTGTTTGCCAAGAGTCCTGTAGATGCCTCCCATATATTATTTGGTGCGGCGACTTCTTTAGATCGCTTGGATGCATCGATCCCCTTCTTTCAAAGATGGCTAGCCCACACCAACGCCAGATTATTCGTGATCGTTACCGGACCGGATGACAGTAAACCGGATCCACGGCGCATGGGCGATCTGCAATTGCACATACGTGATCTCGGGATCTTGATAACGCTCGTACCGCCACTCAGCCGGAAAGATGGGAATACGGAGCGCTACTTCTCGCTTGTCAAGATCCTGTACGCAAATCGAAATGAGAAGACGCGGTGGCTTGGCTTCGTTGATGATGATACTTTTGTCACTTCTATGACAGCACTGGTATCCGCCCTCGACAAACATGATGGGACACAGCAGCGCTACCTTGGTGCCCTCTCTGAGGAGTGGTGGACAGTCACGATGTATGGTCTCATAGGTATGGGTGGTGCTGGCATATTCCTCTCCCTACCTTTGGCCAAAATCGTCAATGCAAATTATCAAGACTGCAAAAGAAATTCAGAAAAGACTTTTGGAGATCACAAGATCTACGAGTGCATTGCGAGGCATACAGACACCCGGCTGACGGTATTGCCTGGTCTGTATCAAATCGATATCCACGGTGATCGGTCCGGCATCTTTGAGAGTGGCCGCCAAATTCTCACGATTCATCATTGGAAAGAGGGCTATTGGGACGAGCATGGTGATGGACCCGACGGTATCAGACATCAGAGATGGTTTCCCATGGAAAAAATGGCGCTTGTGACAGACGTGTGCGATAGATGCTATTTGCAACGCTGGCAGTTTGGCACAGACATCATCCTCACGAATGGTTACTCTATCTCTGCGTATCCAAAGGGCGAACTTTTGAAACCCCATAATGAAAGCAGATTCGATAAGGTGGAGCATACATGGGTTGACCCGATGACGGTCGAAAACTCAACCAACAAAGGTTGGGATCACTACGTCGGTCCACTACGACCGGCGCTCAAGCTTGAGGACGAGAAGATACCATATCGGTTTCTTGATGGAGCAGGGGTTGACGGGGGTGTCAGGCAATACTACCGACATATAGGAAAGAATGGAGACATGGACACTCTCATTGAACTCTTCTGGATCCGAGAAGAAGATTGGGGGTAGACCTTCCGAGTTCCTCCAGCCGCCTTACGAATGTCAACACATGTCAAGTACTAGCTGCAGATTCGTTGTGGTCGATTTCGCCATGTGGTCTTGTGCCTCACCCATTTTCTTCTCTACCGATAGGTGAGAGATTTCCCAGGTCCTGAGCCGTACCCGCCCCTGCGAGGTACGGTCCAAATTATTTCGGCAGGTCTTCTCGTCACGTCAGTGGCTTCATGACGCAGCTGCTTTGTTTGCTCCATACCTAGTACAAAGTCGGGTTTTCTCGCCATGAGGCACCTGCTATGATGGTTGATCATAGCCTATTTCCGAGCCCAGTCGCCAAGCTGCAAATTGAACCATCGACCACCAACGTACTGTCATATTTCGACGTTCAACCCCTTCGACAACTTTGATCGTACGGTTGGAGGCAATGAAGCTAATAAATGGAATTCTCAAAGAAGTTGCGCTGTGGGCAACCCTTGCTGTGGCGCGTCAGCCTTCAACATGAGCAATGCTCACTGCACCAGATACCACTGTGAACAGAGGCATAAAGGGAAGTTCGATGACTCGGAACCATTAAATTCCGCAATCTGTCCCCTTTAGCACAACAACGATCGTTAGAGGCGTTTCCGGCACCATTGCCGGCATCGTTCGCGTCTACAATACTCTTCTGGTTCGTCATGACCAGCAGAGATTTGCTTCGGTCTAGCTCCACACCTAGCTAGGTAATAGCCACATTTGAAGAGGAGACTGCGAGATTCGAGATCTGCATGAAGTATACATCGGTACGAAGGAAAGAAGAGTGGTGACCTACTTTCAGTGCTTGCGCCTACGATCGCACCGTAGTCCAATCCATAATAGCAGGCAGAACATCATTCACCAACCCTAAGGAAGAGGTTGGGCGCCAATTGGTGGAGTGGAAGAACAATAATGGAGCTTGACCTGTAGCGCAGCAAATCTTAATGTCCGAGGCGTTCTGTCTATATACTTATATCCCTCCGGTATATATATATATATATATAGCATCCCCGAACTAAAGTTAATATATAACCGCCTACTAACTTAGATACTACCGCTTTACTCCTCTACTAACGCCTACTTTATTAATATACTCTCCCTCTACTCTCTTATACTCCCTTACTACTCTCTCCTACTTCCTTATTACTCTCTTATACTCCCTCTCTACTCCTCCTTACTCTTTAACTACTTCCTACTCTTTAACTACTATTATATTTTTATAAGTTTAAATAAAAATATTTAATTAACCTATTTTAAATATTAATTAAAGAGGAGTTAATTATAATTATATTAATTATTTATTATATTATCTTTAACTCTTATCCTCTTACTCTTATCCTCTTACTCTTATCCTCTTACTCTTTTCCTCTTACTCTTTTCCTCTTACTCTTTACCTCTAATTTTAGTTACTTATATCTTGTAATAATCTATTAATATATTAAGTACTAGAAAATACTTATAAAAATCTAGATTTTTACTTAGGAATATTATCCTAACTACCTAGTATTTAGTAGGTAATATAAATAGTAGGGAGTATATTAGATATTTTAGCTTATATATATATTAATAGACTAATATAAATTATTCTAATAGTATTATATACCTAGTAATAAGATATATATAACCCCTTATTTAGATTAATATTAGATATATTTTCTTCTATTTAAACTAATATTAGATATATTAGTAGGTAAGATAGTAGGAAGTATATTAGATATATTAGCTTATATATATAGTAGTATTAGCTATATTATATATATATACCTATTCTAATAGCGTTTTATATCTAATAATAAGATAGATATTTCCTCTTATTTAAATTAATATTAGATATATTAGTAGGTAAGATAAAGAGTAAGAAGTATATTAGATATATTAGTAGGTAGATAGTCTAGATATATAATAGTATTAGCTATTATATATATATACCTATTCTAATAGTATTCTATATCTAATAATAAGATAGATATTTCCTTCTATTTAAACTAATATTAGATATATTAGTAGGTAAGGGGTAATAGTAAGAAGTATATTAGTAGGTAGCTAGCTTATAAATATAATAGTATTAGCTTATAGACTTATATAATAATATGAATTATTCTAATAGTATTATATACCTAGTAATAAGATAAATATTTCCCTCTATTTAAGTTAATATTAGATATACTAGTAGGTAAGATAAATAGTAAAGAGTAAATTAGATATATTAGTAGGTAGTAATAAGTACTTTATCTAGTTTATATAGATTAATTAATTAGCTATTAGGGATTCTATTAAAGACTACTTTTATAGTTTATAAAAGGCTTTTATAAATAAGTAATAGCCTAGTAATTATATTAATATACCTAGAAAATAAATAAGACTAATATCCTTATTATTCCTACTATTAGTTATAAAAGTAAATAGTAATTAAATTACTTATAACTATTTATTAAGGTCCTTTATATATTACCTACCTATCCTTATAAGCCTTTACTATATTACTAGCCTTACTAAGATCCTTTAAGTTATATTATATATTATATTTATTACTATATCTAACCTACTTAATAAGATATTAGGTTTTATTCTAGTTAATATACTTATTAATTAGTCGCTTAATTTTATACTTATTATTATACTTTATACTATCCTTTATAATAATTAGTAGAGGGTTTATTTAATTAAACTCCCTTCTATAAAAGTCTTAGCCTAGTATCTTTAATTCTAGTTATATAACTAAAATAACTAGCTAGATATATATAATAGAGGGAAGGTCTAACTTATATATAAGTAAACTAATTTTATATAGTACTTAAAATAGTCCTACTTATTATTAAGATAATTAGTAATTAGTAATACTAGGAAATTTATAACTATAATATAAGTAGAGAAAGACTTTATTATTAGTTCTTAGATCTAACTATAAATATTTACTATTATAATAGGCCTTTATTATAGTATTAGTAAAAGATATATAGTTCTCTACTTCCTTATACTTAATAAGTTATAACTTATTAAAGGTTTTAATAGGTATATCCCTAGTAGTAAGTATATCTATAATATTATTTACCTTAAATCCGTAGTATAACTTATTTAAAGTAAAGCTTATAATAGTTAGTAAGTTATTTAATATAACCTAGATATATAGTAGTATTAAATCCTATTTATTCTACCTATTAGAATTATAATTAAATAAAATCTTATTATAATTTCTACTATTAAATAAGTATATTTACTCTATCTATTAGTTTATAAGTAGTATATAGTAGTTATAAGAAATTTAGCTTTAAGATACTTAAAGACTTCTTACTAGAAGTCTAATATAAAGTAAGAGTCTCTATTACTAATAATACTTTATAATATATTCTAATTATAAGATAGAAGTTTATATAATATAACCTTAGCCTATTCTAGAGCTTTCTATATATCTAAGCCTAGTAGAAGAAGAACCTTCTTTAAGAATTTATATATAATAGTAAGTAAGTAGTTTATTCCTATAATTATTATAAGTAAAGTAATAATAAAGTCTATTATAATAGTATAAAAGGGTATTAATAGTATTAATATTAAAACTTATATACTATATAATAGATATCTCTTTATTTAATTTAACTAGTATTAAAGGTAATAAGAGATATATATCTATAGATTTTTTACTAGGTAATAAATATATATAGAGTTAGAAAGTTAATTATAATATTAGTAGTAGCTACTATAATTTAAAAGATTATATACTTATTTAAAAAAATTCTATTCTAATAATATAAGTATATATAACTTATACTTTCCTTTACTATTAATATAGTATATAAGGTTATCTTAAAGAATAAAGGATAGACCTAGTTTTATTAAATTAGTAGCTCTTTTACTACTAAGTATATTACTTACTAAAGGCTTTAATATATTAGTAATATTTTTTTATTAGCTATTATTCTTATAACCCTATTATAGCCTAGACCTAAATTTATTAGTTATATCTACTAAGGTTATATAATATACTATAATATTACCTTTATTAAGATCCTTAATTAGATTAAAGGTATTTATTATAAGAAAGGCTTTAAAATTCCTATTATAAAGTATATTAAGTATATCTTTAATTAAATTAGATATATTTATAATAGTAGTATATAGACTTAATAAGGTATCTAGTATAATATTATATTTCCTAGCCTTATAATATAATTCTAAGTTAAATAAAGATAGGTACTAAGAGGCTCTAATAAGTTATAAATTTAACTTATTAATACTAGTAGTACTTAGTATTATTTACTTAAAGATAGATATAACTACTAAGTAGTCTATATATATAATAATAAAGGGCTTTAAATTAGACTTAATTATATATCTAATCTTTTTTATAACTTAAATAATTCCTACTATTTCTAGTTCTATTAACTAATAGTTCTATTCTTTATTAATTAGATATTAATCCTTATAAAAGGCTTTAAAGATATTAGGTCCCCTTTTATATAATATACTATTACTACTAGACTAATAACCTTAGAGGTATTAAGATTAATATATAATACTCTATTATAATTATAATAGATTAGAAAGTATAAAGTACTAAAATCCTTTTATAAGTCTTAAAATACTAGTATTTTCTTAGGTATAGGCTTATAAAAGATAACTTATATAGTATATCTCTTTTATACTAGCCCTTTTACTCTTATAATAAGGCTTTTATTAAGGATAACCTTATATTTTTATAATAGATCTACTAATTAGACGTATTAAGTAATAGATAAGTAGAGCTATTTAATAAGACTAAGGAATATTTCTAGGTCTCTAAGGTTATAAGAAAAGTATAGGGATATAATAGTTATAACCTTCTCTTTAATTATTAATATTCCTAGGCTATTAATATACTAACCTAGTAGTATAATAGAGGGGTAGTTAATATATAACTTTAATAGTAATAGGCTTATATACTTCTTCTAGAATAGATTAAAGACTTTATATAAGTATTTAATATACTTTTATAAGGTATATAAGTAAATAATAATATTATTAATATAAGCCTTAATAAAGGCCTAGTATTACTAGAGTATAATATTAATCTAATATTAAATATATAAAGGTAAGCCCTTATAACTTATAAGAGCTATTAAAGACTACTTCTATTTATAATAGCTTATAATAATAAGCTTATAATAATCCTTAATTTAAATATAGAACTAATAAAACTACTTAATAGTATTAATAATAGAGATATATTAATACCCTTAGATTAAGGCTATTATATTAGCTTATAATAGTAAGAAGTATATATTACTATCTATAATTTTATTAAGTTCTCTAATATTAATAATAACTTAATCCTTCTAATTATTAAGAGTATCTTATTAGATTATAAAGTAAAGATAGTTATATAAAGTTAGCTAATTTAAATATATAAATTTCTCTTAGGCTTAGAGCTTACTAAAAGTCTTATTAATAATATCCTTATCCTTCTATCTAAGAGAATATACTTAAGTAGGTCTTAATATTATATTAGGCTTTAATAGAATTAGTATCTATTATTCTTTAAGTATATCTATTATATTACCTTTATTTATAAAAAGGTCTTAATAAGAATTATTAATATTTATTAATTAATTAGTTATATAAGATTCTCTATAGATTTTAACTTTATTAGTAAGTATATACTCTAGAGTAAGGTTAATTATAGTATCTAGTAAAGGGTTCTAATTAAAGCCTTTATTAGGTATTATAAAAGCTTATATTATAGTTATAAAAGCCTCTTATAAACTTCTTAATAAAGCTATTATTACTATAATAGTAGCTATTCTAGCTACCTTAATAAATTTACCCTTCTAAGTATCTTACTACCTAGTAGTAGTAAGGCTAGTATAATATATATTAACTATAAAATAGCTATTATAATTAAACTCTTCTATAATACTAAGTCTTACTTTCCTAGGGATAATATATCTAAGTCTATATTATTATTAATAAATACCTAGCTTAGAGAGGTATTAATAATATAAGTAAATACTCTACTAGTATAACTAAGATTACTTACTAGAAAGATATAGGATTTTATTACTATATATACTAATATATTTATTATATTAACTTTAAAGCTTTATATCTTAGCGAGTTTTAAAGTTTTTTATTAAAAAAATTAGTATTAAATAGGATTTAAGCTATATTTTTAGCCTATAAAAAATATTACCTAATTAGGCCTAGTTCGCGATTTACTACTAGGATATCTTATAAGATATCTTATTCTAGGCTAAAAATCACCTTAATCTTATACTAAAATCCTATATCTTTCTAGCTTATAACTAAGATTAAGGTTATAATTAAGCTTAAAGAGAAGATCTCTATTATCTAAGAGAGACCTATTATAAACTACTAGAACTAAGGTAGTAGATTATATAAGTTAAATTTAGCCTTATTCTTAATAATATATCTTATTAAAGTAGATTATATATAAGTACTTATAAGTATAATAATATCCTAGTAACTACTAATAATAATTTATTACTTAGTAAAATCTAATACTATTTCTTTAAGAGTTATAATATCTACTCTTATAAGTATTTTAGCCTTAAGGTTATTTATAATATAGATCTCTTATATAATTTAGGTAATAACTAACTTATTATTAGCCCTACCTTTAAGATAGAAGGTAATAGTAGTAAACTTATCTAAATAATATAATTTAAATCTAAGACCTCTTATTAAAATACTAGTAGATATAGTCTTAATATTAGTACTTTTAAGAATAAAGGTAGTATCTATTATTAATATTATATATCTTAGATTAGTATATATCTTAATATCTTCCCTATTAGTAGTCTAGCTAATAGAGGTTAATATAGAATAATAGTTCTTAAATATATAGTATATTACTTAGATAACCTCTACTAATAAATAGATAGTTATTAGATTATTTATAAAAGGATTTAATATATTAGTATCTACTATAACTATTACTATAGTAAATAAGGTCCTTATTAAAGGCTTTACTAGATCTAGTATAGTAGATTTCTAATATTAGTCTTAAAGGTAAATAAAGAGTTTATTCTTAGATAAGAATCTCTTATTATAATATTAATATCTATAATCTAGTAATAATATAAGTATAAATAAGAAGTAGTTACTAAAACCTTCTTCCTATTATTTAAAGTCTTTAGTAACTAATACTTAATAATATTATAATAGCTTATCTAGGTATTACTTAGATATACCCTTATTATAGTATTAATTAGAGTTATTAGTAAGCTAAGATATATTATTATATTCTTAATTATATTACTATAAGTTTTTATAGTCCTTAGTATCTTTTATAACTACTTAATAGGCTTATTAAGGCTTTTAAAGGTATATACCTAAACTATTTATTAATACTCTAGTACTAGTAGAAGAAGAATAGAAAATAAGCCTTAATAAATCTACTTAGATATACGGTAAGATAAGTCCTAATATTAGGAGATAGTATTAAAGGAGGAGTTATAAGTAGTAGTAGTAGTAGTAGTAGTAGAAGTAGTAGACTAGGAAGTAGAGGGGAGCTACCCTTATAAGGGTTAGGGAGTTTAATAGGAGGGAAAGAATTTAAAGATAAGGGAATACGCGTTAAGAGGATATTAGTAAAGGCCTTAAAAGCTACTATAACTATATAAGACGCGTTAAAAGATAGAATAATATATAAGATAGGAAGGATAATAGGAGTAAGGCTTAAATATATAAAGGAGTTTATTATAAAGGTAGATTAATAGCTTAAAGAGATATATAAGTTTAAGAGGGTAGTATTACGCCCTTAATACGCGAGCCTTAGTATATATTATAGGCGCTTACTAAGTCGAATATACCTTAGTATAATAAGTCGAGCGACTACTTACCTAGTTACTCTAGTTAATATAAGACGATTATAATAAGCTAGGCGATCGCGTAACTAGTCGCTTTAATTAGTAAGGAACGAGTACTAGCGATTAGTACGAGTATAGACTTTCCTATATCTATATAAATAGCGTTACTTTCTATTTAGATAGAAGCTTCGTACTTAACTTATATTATTAACTAGACTATCTCCTAGATACTAAATATAATACTATACCTATACTAGACTAGTTTAGTATAAAGCCTATTTACCTTAGTCCTTAATACTCCTCTCTACGAGATCTACCTAGACCTTATAACCTTTTAATTAGAAGACGAACGGGTTATAATACTTTAAGTACCTTTAAGATAAGTACCTTAAAATAAAGAGACTTTACCTTAAGTAAACGCGGTCTATAATAGTTAATAATAGTAGAAGTTAAAGAAGGTATTAAGATTACTAAACTAGACTTATATTATAATAACTAAGATAAACTTAAAGAGTAGTTAGTATAAATATAGCTATACTTCTCTTTTAATAAGGACGCTATTAGATTAAAGAAATAACCGCTATTTATAATAACTTATATAAGAGGACGGGCCTAGTAGTAGTCCGCCCTATTTCTTAAATAATATATAGAAGATCCTAATAATAATAATAATATCTCTATTAAGTTATAGATAGAAAGCTTAGCGCTTTTCTAAGAAGAAATAAGATAAATATTTAGACCTTCTAATAAAGTAAGTATAGTAATAAGAGTTATCTAGTATTTAACGTAGAAGAAGTTAGTATCTAAGTATACGATATAGTTTTAATAGTACTTTATAAGAACTAACTAGGATAATAATATACTAATAGTAATATATCGACGTAGACTAAAACCCTAAGTAAAAAAGGAGCTTATATAAGATAGAGCCTAGAGTAATAATCTTAATTCGCTTATTAGAAATTTAATAAGAATTAATAACTAGATCTATAAGTTAATAATAGAACTACGTTATAATAGTAGAGTTTTAGGACTTAGTTATACCGGATTCTATTTAAGAGGAAGTTACGGGAAGAGATAAGCTCTACGCGATTCTTATAAACTAATGCTAATAGAATTAGACTTCACGTAGAAGAAGAAAACGTTCGGAGGTAAGAAATAGTATAAGGGGAAGAAAGTAATAAATTACTATAACTATAATAAGCTAGGCTATATTACTAAAGATTATAAGTTGAAAAATATAGTAAAACGACCTTAGTTAAATATATTAGAAAGACTTCTAGTTAGGAAGATTAAACCTCTAAGGGATTAATTAGAAGCGGAGTATAATAATACTAAGCTAGATATAATTATAAATAATTTACTAGCCCTTATTAATCCGCCTATTAATAAAGAACTTTAAGCTAGGGAAGAAGAATTACGCGAGGAAATAGCTAAGAAATAGCGAAATATTATAAAAATTAAATAGAGGCTCGCGGATATTTATAAATAACTTAGGGAGCTAGGTTCTAATAGTAATAGTAATAGTAGTTAGGTTTAAAAGGAAAAACCTAAATAAAGCTAAGATAGCGAGGACGACCTTAACTAGGAAAACCTTAGCTAGATTTCCGAGAAATATAAAAATCTAGAAAAAGGGAAAGAAAATAGTATAGTATCTTAAGCTTCTATATTAAAAGATTTATAGATAAAACTCGAGGAATAAATAGAGTTCTATTAAGAAAAAGTATTAGGGGGACTTCTTTAGAAGGAGTTTAGAAACGACTTAGCGTAAATATAATACGGAGTAATATACTAGTTAGCTTATACTAACGAAATATATATAATTTATTACTAAGTAAAAATAGACTTAAGTAAAGTAATTAGAATATATACGTGTAGAAAGATTTAGTTAAGTTACTATAATATAAGTTATTACTAGTACTTAGTAACTAAGAGATTAAGGAAATAGTTTCCGAACTATAACTAGAGATAGTATAGTAGTCTTTATAAACACCTTAAGTATAGCGAGTATATATTAGAGTACTACTTAATAGACTAGTATACTTATTTCTATAATAATTATAGAAAATATATATATATAAAAAGAACTACTAGGTTTCTATCCTTTTTAGGAAAAGAGTAATCCCTTATATTAAGGGGAAGTATAAGGAGATTAATATCCTAACCCTTAAAATATATTAGTTATACTTAATAGAGTATATAATACACGTGAATATACCGGTTAGAATAAATAGTTAAAGAACTATAGTAATAATAGATTCTAGAGTATCTAGAAACTTTATCTCCGAGTTACTAGTACGGTTAGTAGGCCTATTAATATAAAAGAAGAAGTTACTATATAACTTATAAATAGCTAACGGGTTAAAACTATTAATAGGAAGTATAGATAAGGAAATAACCTCGCTACTATTTATAATTTAGTACTACTATAAGGAAATATCCTTTAATATTATTAGGATAGCTACTTATTATATTATTCTAGGTATACCTTAGTTAAAGAAATATAACCTAGTAATTAACTAGAAAAGAAAAGTACTTAAGTTTAAGAGAACTAGTAATATTACTAGATTCTAACCTATACGCCGATAGTAGACGACGGTAGATAAGAAATCGAACCGAGAGGTTAAGGTATATATTACCTCTATTTTAAATAAGGATAGCCTTAAAAGAAAAGGATCTAACTTAATAGATACTAGCGAAGGTTAGTAGGGCTAAAAAGTTAGAGTTCTTAGAGTAACTAATAGTACTCCTAATATCTTATAAGAGTATTAAAAATAGAAATACCTCTTTATAAAAGAGATAATAGTAAAAGCTCTACTTATATACTAACCCTAGGATTATAAGATTAAGCTTAAACTAGGGAAGGTACTAATATTTAGACCTATTTATATATTATTTAAAAGGAACTCTTAGTACTACGTAGGTACTTAGACGAGAACCTAAAAAAGGGATTTATTTAAGAATCTAAATTACTAGTAGGATATCCGATACTCTTTATAAAAAAGAAGGATAGATCCTTATAACTATACGTCGACTATTAAAAGTTAAATAATATAATAATTAAGAATTATTACCTACTACCTAATATTAGTAAATTATAGAATCGGCTAGTTAAAGTAAAAGTCTTTATAAAGTTAGACTTATAAGGAGCGTATAATCTTATTTAAATAAAGGAAGGTAATAAGTAGAAAATAGTATTTAAGACTTAATATAGATATTATAAGTACCTAGTTATACTATTTAACCTTACTAATGTACTAGTAACCTACTAAGTACTAGTTAATAATATTATACGGGTATAATTAGACTATTTAGCTATTATATACCTTAATAATATATTAATCTACTCTAAGTTAATAGAGGAACACGTCCCTTATATATAGAATATATTAATATATCTATCTAGGGCTAGGCTCCTCCTTAAACTAGAAAAGTACGAGTTTTATAAGACTTTAATTAAGTTCTTAGGGTTTATAATAATAATTAAAGGCGTTTATATAAGCCCTAAAAAGATTTAGGCTATATAGGAATAGCTTATACTATATAATATTAAATTAGTATAAGGATTCCTAGGATTCGCTAACTTTAATAGATGTTTTATAGAAGGCTATTCTAAGAAGGCCTTACCTCTAATAGAAATTATAAAGAAAGATATAGGATTCTAATAGGATACTAACTAATAGAAAGTATTTACTAAACTTAAGTAAGTATATATAGATCTTCTAGTACTCTATACTTTTTATAACGGAGAACTAGCGCGGATCGAGATAGATACCTTAGACCTTACTATTAGAGCCTACTTATACTAATAGAGTAACGGTAAATAGTACCTAGTAGTATACTACTTACATAAAATAATAGTAGTAGAATAGAATTATAATATATATAATAAGGAGCTTTTAACTATTATTTATTCTTTATAATATTAGAGAGTTTATACTAAAAGTTATTTTAAACTTACTATCTTTACTAATTATAAGAACCTAGTTAGTTTTATAATAACTAAGGAGTTAAATTAATAATAAGTTTAATAGTCTAAGCTCCTCGGATAATATAAGTTTAAAATTTAATATACCCTAGGTAAAGAAAATAGATAAGTAGACGCTTTAAGTAGATAATCTAATTATATATAAATAAAGGATATTATAAATTAGCCTATTCTTAAATAAGAGAAAGATAGATTATTAGTATTAATAAGAAGTTTAGTAACGACTATATATATTATAATACATGTAGTTCTAAACCTAATAGAAGTATATATTAATAATACCCTAGCTAGTAAGCTTAGGAAATAATAGCCTAACTAAGACCTATTATTATATAAATAAAAGTTATACTTACTACTAAAGGCGGTTAAAGGAGTAATTAGAGATTATTATAATAATCCTTTACTAGGATATCTAGGAGTATCTAAGACTTTAGAACTTATTTAAAGACTATACGCTATATTAAACCTACGAGCGTTAGTTAAATAATATATTAAAGAATATATATATTACTAGTAGAATAAGTTTATAAGGTATACTAAATATAGATAAATTTAGTTTACTAAAGTTCTAGATATATTATAGAAGGATATTATAATAGACTTTATTATTAAATTACTACTATTAGTTAACCTAGTAACTAATAATAAGTATAACTTAATAATAGTTATTATAAATAAACTTACTAAGTATATAATTATAATACTATATAAAGAAACTTATAGCGCTAGTTAGCTTAGTTTTATTTTATTAGATAGACTTATTAGGGATTATAGTATACTAGAATTAATTACTTTAGATAGAGATAAGCTCTTTACCTTAAACTATTAGAAGACTTTAATCGCGTTAATTAGAACTAAACTATAAATATTAATAGCGTATTATCCGTAGATAAACGGATAAATAGAACGGACTAACTAAATAATAGAAGTATACCTTAGATACTACGTTAATAAAAGATAAAATAATTAGGTCGCGTTACTCCTAATAGTATAATTAGTATATAACGATAAAAGATTAGATACTACGAGGCTATTACCGTTTTTTATAAACTACGGGAGATATACTAACTTATTCTTAGACCCTAGACGAGGGCTAGATATTAAAAAGCCTTGGTACTAATATCTAATATAAAAAGCCTATATAAGGATATATAGTAAAAAACTAGCTAGGTTAATACTTCTATAAAGAAGTTAGTTAATAAGAAAAGAAAAAATAGACCTTAGTTAAAGAAGGGGGATAAAGTATACCTCCTTATAAAAAATCTGAAAGGTATAAGACTAAGTAAGAAACTAGATTATATTAAGGTCGGACTATTTTTAGTTATTAAAGAAAAAGGACCTATTAATTATAAGTTATAGCTCCTACTAGATATTAAAGTATATCTAGTATTCTATATCTTTATATTAGAACTAGTAGACTCTAATACACCTTTATAGAAAACCTTTTATTTCGGAATAGAAGAAGAGAATAAATTCGAAGCCGAAAAGATTCTATTATAAAAAGGTTAGAACTACCTAGTAAAATAGAAAGGATATAAGGACTTAGAGAATACCTAGGAACTAGTTATAAATCTTATAAACTATTAAGAGCTCCTCTAATAATATTATTAAACCCGGATATACCCTAAGCGATCTACTTAAGAGCTCTAGGTAAGAGAGTCCTAGAACCCTTAAACTCTAAAAAAGTAGGATAAGTAGCGAGTACTTTCTTAACCTCGCCGGCTTTTTTAAGCTCTTTTAAACGTTCTAGCTCCTTGATATTATTAAGACCCTTATTAAATATTAGTTATTTATACTCTTTTAAGAAATACTTCTACTAATAAAGGCGTTTTAGTTTTATTTATTTCTAATAAGTAATTTTACTACTCTAGCGAGTAGCTTTATTAGCGGCCTCCTAAGCTACTTCTATCTCTATCTCTTTACGCTTAAGCTTCTTTATAGCCTTATTAATACCGGAGAAGTAGATAACTAGTATAATAGGCTTATACTACTTCCCTAGCCGAATGTATTCTACGCACCTTTAAGAAAGGGAAGATACCTAATACTCCTTTTAAGACCTAGTATATCGCAGATATAATACTATCGTAATTACTCCCTTATAAGCTACTCGATCTAATAGTTTAATACGGTGTCGTTATTATACTAACGATATAAATACTTATTAACCTTTAAGATAAAGGTTTAAGGAAGGAGGGGTAATATTACGCCCTTAGTACGCGAGCCTTAGTATATATTATAAGCGCTTACTAAGTTAAATATACCTTAATATAATAAGTCGAGCGACTACTTACCTAGTCGCTCTAGTTAATATAGGACGACTATAACGAGCTAGATAATCGCGCGACTAGTCGCTCTAGTTAGTAAGGAATAAGTACTAGTAATTAGTACGAGTATAGACTTTCCTATATCTATATAAATAGCGTTACTTTCTATCTAGATAAGAGCTTTGTACTTAACTTATATTATTAACTAGACTATCTCCTAGATATTAAATATAATACTATACTTATACTAGACTAGTTTAGTACGAAGCCTATTTACCTTAGTCCTTAATACTCCTCTCTACGAGATCTACCTAGACCCTATAACCTTCTAGTTAGAAGACGAACGGGTCGTAATAAGTAGTAGAAGAATAATTCTAAGGGGGGAGGATATAAGGAGGTAGAAGGAGCTAGATATAAATAGCTAGCTAGAGTCTAATAAATATAAAAATAGGTAATATAAGCCTTAGAGGGATATTTATTATAATACTAATAAGTAATATTATAAGGAAGGGATCTAGAGTAATAAATAATAAGAAGGCTAGGACCTTAATAATTTAAATTAATAATAGAATTAAAAGGGAGGTAGTAAGGGTACTTATTAAGGAGTAGCTAGTTAAGAGATTTAATATAATTATATTCTTAAGGATATAAGAGATTACAATAGTAAGGTACTTAGTTAGAGGTAATTTAATACTATTTATAATAGAGATAAAGATAAGAGAGGAGTTAGAGAAGAATAATAATTAGGTAAAAAAGGTATATAAGTTAATAAGGGTATTAAGATAAACCTTTCTAATTATAATATATAAGGTATTAAAGAAGGTAGTAGATATATTAAAATAAAAAGAGGTTAAAGAAATAATTATTTAATAGAATAAAAAGAATCTTCTAGGGCTAAAGATTATAAGAGTAGCCTAGTTATAAGTAGTTATATAGGATAGGAGAGAGGGAGAGGTAGTAAAGAAGAGAGCCTTACTACTATTAAAGCTCTTTATATTAGAGATAGTAGATAAAGTAATTAAGAAGGGCTTAATAAAGGGATATAACCTCTTAAAGTATAAGAGGTAGAAGAGAAATAAGGTTATAATATAATACTTTAACTACTAGTAATATAAGTATATAATAAGATATTATAAGAGCTTAATATAATATAAAATCTATATTAATAGATATAACTTAAAGAAGTATAAGGTAAAAGAAGGGGAGGTTAAGAGGTATAATAATTATAAGAAGAATAGTTATATAACCTAGAAGTAAAGGTATATAATTAGGGAGGTATTATAGTTATACCCCCTTTACTTATAATTACACCCCCTATTTACTTATATTTATACCCCCCTAGTTTAGATATAGCTTAGGGCTCCTAGGGTAATATAGTTATATACCTACTTATACCCGCCTCTACTTCTAGGGGGTTTAAGTACTAGTAGCTACTATAAACTCTATAAAGTTAGTATATAGAATAGTTAGACTATTATAAAGTATAGGGACTATAATACCCGTATACGCGTGTAGGTTATAAGGCGGGCTAGTATACTCTAAGCTAAGGCTTATTTACCTTTAGGAGTCTAGTAGCCCTAGAGGTACCGCTTTAGAAGGTAGGTATTAGTAGGTATACGGCTATATTACCCTAGGAGCCTTAAGCTATATCTAAACTAGGGGGGTATAAATATAAATAAATAGGGGGTGTAATTATAAGTAAAGGGGGTATAACTATAATACCTCCCTATAATTAAAGTAAGGGAATTAAATAAACTTTATTAAAAGATAGTAAAAAAATAAGAAGAAGTTATATAAGAGCTTTATAAGAGGAAATAGATAATAGGATATTTAGAAGTAGCTTTAAGGGGAGTAGATAATAGTAGTAATAAAGAAGAAGAGGAAGCTTATATTAAGATTTAAAGACCTTAGTAAGGTTATAATATAAATAGGTCCTTAAAGGGATATAAGAGAAAGGGGAACTATACTACTATTAATAGTAATATTATAAAATAGGCTAGGAAGGTTAATTACTCTCTAAGTAATAGAGATAAATTAATAGATATTAAAGGAAATACTAGTATAAGAGGCTTTAAGTATTAAAGGAGTAGAAGTTATAAGGGATATTTAATAGGGATCCTTATAAGGGTATAAAAAATAATAAAACTATTATAATATAATATATAAAGGGAGTAGATTATAATAATAATAGTACTACTAGAAGATAAAGAGATATAATAAATATATATCTTAGTTATCTAGGAATTATTATATATAAAGAGGACGGGTTTAATATATAATTTAAATAAAGAAGTATTCTACTTAATATATAAAGTAGAAAGGGATATAAAGATATATTTCTTTATAAATAAGTACTAGAATATTAATAAATAGGAGGTTAAATTTATATTAAAGGACTTATACTTCCTAGGGATATAAGTTATAAGAAAGGAAGGGGGAGTATTAATATATCTCTAGATATATAATATATATAACCCTAGCCTAGAGTATAAGACCTTATTAAATAGCCCCTTTATATTATTAAGGGTAAAGGAGTAGCTTAATTAGCTTAGGGAATATATATTAATAGAAGACTTTAACCTCTATTACTTAAATTAGAATAATAGGGGTAGATATATATATTATAAAGTAGTAGATATACTTATAAATATTATAAAAAAAAGAGAATAAAACTTACTCTAATTAAAAGATATAATAACTTAAAGGATAAGGAAAGTAGAGAGTACTATTAATCTAGTACTTATAATAAAAGCTATAAAGTAAATACTATTAAAATATTATATTAAGCTAGACTTTTATTATAAGTCTAATTATATCTTAATATATATTAAAGTTAACCTTAAGGTAGAAGTAGTAGTCTTATACTTATAAAGGGTATAAAAGATAGTAGATTTAAAGGAGATAAAGAGGTAAATAAGCGCCCTTTAATACTTACTACTAAATAGGGAGTTAATAATTAAGGGGTAGATAAATAACTACCTAGCTAATATACTTTAAAGCCTAGTAGATATTATAAAAAAGGTAGTATTATAAGTAAAGCCCTCTTTAAAAATAAAGTCCTTTTAAAACTTAGATTATATAAAGGTTATAAAGATAGTATTAAAGCTTAAGGCTAAATATAATTATAAGAGAAGCTAGAGGAGTTTAAAGGTATAATAAGAGGCCTAGAAGATTAAAGAGAGAGTATTAAAAAAGGTAAAGGTACTTTATTTTAAAAAGGAAGTATATAAGGTATCTTAATTATTTAATAGGCTTTAGAAACTAGTTAAATAGGGCTAAGAGAGAAATATACTACCTTAAGAACTCCTAAAGTTCCCTACCCTTAAGAAGGATAGGGGAGGCTTTAAGGTAAAATTATTTTAAGAGAAGGTAGAGGTCCTTTAAAGGACCTTCTTCCCCCTACTTTTAAGGGTAGATTTAAGTAATACTTAAGGGTTTTAATATAAGATACCTTTAATAATAAATATAAAGGTTATTAAGGAGGAAGTTTATAAAGTAATTAATAGGTTAAAGTAGGATAAAATACTTGGGATAGATAGGATCCTAAATAGGTTTTTAAGAATAATAAAGAGGAAGCTACTACCTAGCTTTATATACCTATTTTAAGCTTATCTAAGAGTTAGATACTACTTAATAGAGTTTAAAAAGGCTAATATAATTATCTTAAAGAAGTTAAAGAAAGAGGACTATTTTAAATTAAAATTATACTATCTAATTACCCTTTTTAATACTTTAAGAAAGGTATTAAAAGTAGTTATAATAAAGAAGCTAGGCGACCTTATAAAGGAATATAAACTACTACCCTAATAATAAATAAAGGTAAGAAAGGAGAGGTTAATAATAATATCCTTTAAGATAATAGTAGAGGTAGTATATATAAAATAAAATTATAATAAGTTTAATATAATAAGTATATTATTATTAGATATTATAAGGGCCTTTAATAATATCTCTTATAAGAGGTTATTATATAACTTAAAGAAAGGGGTCTTAACCCTTATTATATAATAGGTATAAAGCTTCTTAATAAAAAGGGCTATAATAATTATACTATATTAGTAAACTAGGGGAACCTGTATTTTATAAAATTATACGTATTATACGTATTATATATACGAATAATAGGCGCGCTTATATACTAGCTCTAGGGCTAATAATAATATTATAAGTTATAAAATATATATTTAGTAACTTTTAAAAATACTAGGTAATAGGACTAATAGGAGATAAGTCCTACTAATTAGTTATAATATAACTATATTAGGCTAGTACTAACTAGGTAATTATAATAAGGTACTAAGTCTTATTAATAATTAGTACTAGTACTTAGTAAGAGAATTAATCGTAGGCGTAATATAAGGATAGGATATAGGGCTAGGTTAAAGGGAGGTACTCTACGCGTATATAAATCACGTGAATTAACTGTATTTAAAACCTATATTATACTAGCGTTAACGACGTAGCTATTATAACTCTAGCGAGCTTCCCGTTTCTTCCTAGCGCTAGAGGAAAATCACGGATTTAAGGCCTTAAATCCGGATTTTCTATATTTAGGACTTTTAGGCTAGAATAAAAAAAACCTGAAATTTTCCTATTTTTTACTAGTATTTTACCTAAAAAAAGCGCTTTTAATAGATTTAGTAGTTTAGATTTTCTATATAAGTTCCTAGTTTACTAATATAAGATCTTTTAAAGATCCCTAATATTACTTATTTTATTTCTATTTTTTAACTCCCTACTTATAAAAGAGTATATAAAGATAAAACTCTAGGTATAAATTAAAGGCTTTATTAATAATATTTACTTAATAATATATAATAAAAGTATTAAAGAGAATTATAAGATCCTAGTAAAGATATATAAGGTATACCTTTATTAGGTAAATATATATAAGGTAACCTTTACCCCTTATAAGTATAAGTTAATCTATTTATTAAAGAGCTTAAAGAGGTTTAATATAAAGGTAATAATAGACTTTAAAGTAATAGTAATATATCTAGAGATATTAATAAGAGTTCTTAGACTTTATATTAATAATAAATTAAGGTAGAGCCTATATATTAATAAGATAAGATTAAAGATAGAGATATAAAAGCTAGCTCTATTAATTATTATTAACTTAATATAAGGTATTATACTTAATAAGATAAGATAGGTTTATAATATAATAATTTAACTAGTAATAACTTATATAATAAAGATATAATATAACTTAAAGGGGATATTAGAAGTATAAAAGGCTAATATTATAACGCTAAAAACTATATAAAATAGCTACTTAAAGATAGTACTTAGGGCTTTTAAAATAATTAATATATAAGTATTAAAGGTAGAATTAAAGATTTTATTAATAAAGATAAGCTTTAATAAATTAGTATTATATATATTAATAGTATAAGGGATCTACCTACTAATTAAAGAAGGGTATATAAGGATCTACTATAAGTTAAAAGGGAAAAAGGGAAGGGAGAAAAAGGTTATAAAGACTCTAATAGAGGAGAAGTAGTCTTAAGTAAAAGGAGCCCTTTAAATAATAATAGGGGGAGGGGATACTAGTATAATAGCCTAGCTTACCCTTAACGAAATTAGAAGGTAGATAAAGGAGAAATAAAAGGAGAGGTAGCTAGGATATTAAGAGGGTATCCCTAACTATACTAAGATAGTAGTATAAAGGGATAAGATTTAAGAGATAAGAGCTAGTCTTTATATAAAGCTTTTTAAGGCTAAGAGCTCTATAAGTATCTAACTATATATAGAGAAGATAGGACTACGCGCCTTCTTATATAAGAGAAGAGTACTAAGAGTTAATAATATTAATTATAAATATAAATAAGGGTATTAAGATACTAAGTATATACTTATATTCTACTCTAATTATATAAAGGGGAGGAGGTAGATACTTTAAAGGATAGGGTTAAGTAACTTCTACTAGATAGTATTAACCTTAAAGGGGTTAAAGGTAGTAACTAAGTAGGTTATTTAATAAGGTATACTTAGCTAGTTTATACTAATAAGGAAATAACTTAGGGGGGCTATATAAGGGTAGATAGGCTCTAACTAGAGGGTAAAGGGGTAGGTAACTCTAATAAAAGAAGAGATAAGATAGTATAAAGAGTATAAGATAGGGTAGTATATAATATCTAGAGTTCTAGAAATATAATAGTAAATAGGATAGGAGATAAGGTTTTCTTTTATAGATTATAGTTTCCTCTAGTAAGCTAGATATAAACCGCCCTTATTAGCTCTAAGTAGCTAGATAGTAGAGTATAAAATATAAATATAAATATAAATATAAGGTATATACCTCTTAACTTAAATAGTATCTAGCCCTATTAGTATTAATTTTAATTCTATCTATATTAAAGACCTTATTAAGATTAATATTATCTATTAAATTAAGAACTAGATATATTTACTAGTACTATAATTTATAGTCTTATTAATTATATAAGTAGAGTATAAATATTAACTCCTTAGTTAAACTACTAATTTTAATTCTAATTTAGCTAGTAGCTTTAATAGCTAATTAAAGGCTTCTAATATAAGTTATTATAATAAGTATTATTATAGTTATTATTTTAATAAAGTTAATATTAAGGGGGAGGCTACTATAAAGACTTATAAGGCTATTTCTACTAAACTAAAAATTAAGATTAATACCTACTATATTATTATTACTACTACTAATAGGGTTTCTTATAATAAGAAGTATAAGTCTACTACTAGTACTTTCTCTTATCTAATAAATTAAGGAAATTATTATAATTAGTAGTTCTACTAGGCTCTAGGATATTACGCTAGAATTCTATATTAAATCTATATTAAATAAGTAAGATATAGTCCTTTATTATATTAAGCTTAGTATCTTAAGTAGCTCTTATAATAGCTTAAGTATATTTATAAGGCTCTTAATATTATAAAGTATCTTATATAATATACCTCTTATAAATTAAAATACTTATATTAATATTATAAGATATCTTCTAATATTCTATTAATAGTTAGTACTACTTATTAATATTATAAGTAATAAGATATTTATTAGCTTCTCTTAACTTTAAAGTATACTAGCTTATAACTATTTTATAAAGATATAACTAAAGGCTCTAGTAATTAATATCTCTTCTTATATAAATAATATCTTTAATCTAGTCTATAAATATATATATATTATAGAAGTATATAATCTTACTAGTATACTTAATACTTAATACTATTTCTACTAATTTATTATTATAAAATATATTAAAGTAGCTAATATTATTAGAGTTAAATCTTAGTATCTTATTATTTATACTTATAGTAGGATTTATAATAGGGTTAGTAGGTAGTTATAAGATAATACTAGTAATTATTTTATAAAGCTTAGTATATTATACTTTAATAAAGCTTATATTTTTCTTTATAACTAGTAGGGAAGGTTTAATAGGATAATTATAGATAGCTTCTTTAGCTAATATACCCCTAGTAGTAGGATTAATAGTCTTATTATTAGATAAGGTAGAGCTTATTACTCCTACTACTAGAGGGTTCTAGTACTTTATAAAGTATACCTAGAGTTATAAAAGGCTATAATACTATTTAGTATCCTTAGTAAAGGACTTAATAGCTCTCTAAAATACTAGGGTATTAGTAGCCTAATTATATAAAAACTATAGTAGTTTAACTAAAGTAGAATATTAAGTCTATAATTTAATACTACTTAATTATTTAAGTTATTTATAAAGTTTAATAATATAGTTAATATAATAGCCTATTATTTCTAATACTTCGTATTTATAAGCCTTTCTAGTAGTATTAATAAACTTATAGATCTAGTAGGTTATAATAATAGGGTCTTAATTAAGAGGTAGTAGGGATATTATAATAGTAGTTTTTAAAAAAGACTATTAATTATAATCTTACTAAGATTTTAAGAATAAAAGGAATATAGTACTTATATAAAATAAGGTATAAAGGTAGGCTATTAAAGGTTTTAATAGGTAGCTATTATAATATTAGTAAGGTACTTATATAATCCTACTATTAAAGGCCTTATTATTATAAGGATATAAGGATATATAAGATATAAGGATAGTTTAATTATAGAGAAGGGTTAATAAAGACTTCTCTTAGAGGACTATAAGATTAATAGTATTATAAGGGTAGTATTAGTAGGTTTAATAATTTATAATAATTAGATAGTATTATAAAGCTTATAGTATAGTATTACTACTAATTAATAAGTACTCTATCTAGTTTATATAGATTAATTAATTAGCTATTAGTAATTCTATTAAAGGCTACTTATATAGTTTATAAAAGGCTTCTATAAATAAGTAATAGACTAGCGACTATATTAGTATTATAACTAATTAAATAGGTTCTATATTATATATACTTAGTATATATTACATCCTTATATTAACTTATAAGAGGAAATAATATATAAGGCTTACTAGTTCTCTTTAAGAGGTTTATTAGATCTCTTATAGAATAGTTCTTAGATTTCTTAAGAATTAGTCTTATTATAAAAAATAGACTAATTTTATATTACTATATAACCCTTATAATTTATAAATATAATAATACTAATTCTTCTACTTATTTAAGGGTAGTAATCTATTATTAGTTATAGTAAATATAACTCGCTCTAGTAGTATTATAAGTAATACGCCGTTATAATAAAGTTAAGATAAAAGTAGTTTATTAAATACTTTTAATAATAACCCTAGCTAATAGGAAAGGGAATAGGAAAGTTATATAAGGGATATAAATAAATCTAATAATACTAAAAATACCCCTAAGGGAGATTTAGAGAATTATAAAGGAAGTATTCCCTTTATAATAGAACGCTTTATATAGGTAAGGCGTAAGCGAGAAGAGTTACTATAGATTTAATAACTTAAAGAAGTTAAAGTAGATATTACTACCCTAGAATTAGAGGAATAGATTTCTCTTTATAATAATAGTATTATAAGTCGGAAATATATATATAATAAAGCTAAGGAGTACTTAAGTCCCTTTTAAAGTATATTAAAGTTAACCCCTATTCTTAACTATTATAATAAGAATATCTATAAATACTAAGACTAGATATAATAATATAATATATCTTTTTTATAAATCCTATTTAACTTTACTATATAAATATCGCGTATTCTATTTATAATACTAGTACTTAAAGGTAATCTAGAATAACTTTAAGCTACTTATTTATATTCTTATCTATTAAAAATATTAAATTAGAAGGATTTTATAGACTTTTTATTAAACTATATTAAGGATCTTATAAATAGGGAGTTAAGTATATATTAATAGTATACTAATATATACTAATACTTAATATAAGTAATTTATAAGTTTAAAATATACTTAATATCTTTAAAAGCCTAACTTCCTAAAAAAGTTAAAAGTAAGCGGGTAATAAATTTATATATTAAGCTTATTAAAGAGCTTTAAATTACCCTTATAAATTAGAGGTCCCTACCTAATATAAGAGATAAACTCCTATTATTAATAGTATACCTTAAAGCTAATATTAATAAGATTAAAAGCTTAAGTAAGAAAGGCTAGTAAAATATATTATATAAGTACGCGGATTATAATAAAGGTAAAAAATTATAAATAAATAGAGATAATATTATAAGAGGATAAGGAATAGGTAATTATAATAGTAAGAGTAGTTATAATAAGCTTAAATTACGCGACTTATTAGATATTACTTATTAGAATTATAATAAAAAGGGCTATTATATTATAAGTTATCCTAATCTACTAAAATAAGGTAAATTTTAATTAAAAGGAAGATATTTAAACCTTAATACTATAAGTAAATAGGGCTAATATATAAGTAAGGAGTAGGGAAAAGGCTAGACCCTATTAAAGGCTCTAAATTATTAAGGGAGAAGTTATAAGGAGTAGAAGTTAAACCTTTAATATTATATTAATATAAAGTTAAGTTAATATTAAAGTATAAGCCTCTTAAGTATAAGGGATATTTTAATTATAATTCCTAGCTAAATATTATCTTATAAGCTTATACTATTAAAGTAAGTTTAAAATATATTAAAGATACTAAATTACTATATCTAGGCTTTATAAATAGTAAGCCTATCTTTTATTATAATATATATAATATAATATATTAAACTATTAATAGTTAGAGTTCTTTTTATTAATATACTTATATCTTTTATATAATAGATAAGGTAGGACTACTACTAGTTATTAATAGACTTATATAATATATAATAGGTATTAAGGTTAATATAAGTATAAAGAAGTAGTATTTTAGAGTTAATAAGTTATTATTCTAACTAAATAATTTATAATAGTTTATAAAATTCTTAAAGAAATAGCCTACTATTTATATACTTCTTATTTCTAATATTATTAATCTAGAACCTATATAATTAAGATTTAAAGTAGTAGGTATAAGTAATTTAGATAAGGAATATATAGTTAATTTATATATATTACCTCTAGAATTTAATAAGTTCTTAGATATATTCTTAATTAAAGAAGCTAGATATCTACTATCTTATTAAAGAAGTAATTATACTATTAATATAACTAGTAACCCGCCTTATAAACCCTTATATAACCTATTAAATATAGAGTTAATAGAATTAAGATACTATCTAGATAAAGCCTTAATAAAAGGATAGACTAAGTACTTTAAAAGTCTTATAAGATTACTTATCCTATTTATCTTAAAGAAGGATAGAGGCTTATATCTATATATTAACTACTATAACTTAAATAAAGTAACTATTAAGAATAGATATCCTTTACCTTTAATTAGTAAAATATTAAATTACTTAAATAGAGTAAAGGTCTTTATAAAACTTAATCTTAAGGATATATATTATTATATTTATATTTAAAAGGGAGATAAGTAGAAGACTATATTTTATATATAATATAGTTATTTTAAGTATTTAATAATACTATTTAGTCTTATAAATACTCTAGTAACCTTTTAAGCTTATATTAATAAGTCTTTAATAGGGTTATTAAATAAATTCTATATTATTTATCTTAATAATATTCTTATCTATTTAGAATTATATATAAAGTATAGGGATTATATATATAAAGTACTTAAGCGGCTTTAATAGTATAAATTATTTACTAACTTAAAGAAATATTAGTTCTTTATAATTAAAGTAGAGTTCTTAGGATTTATTATCTTAATTAAAGGTATTATAATAGATTAATATAAGGTAGATACTATCTAGTTATAACTTAAGTTAAAGAGCTTTTATAAAGTATAGATTTTTCTTAGATTTATAAAAAAAAAAAATTATTTTATTTATTAGTATTTATAAATTATATTACCCTTAATAGGGCTATTAAAGAGTAGTATAAAAGGTATTAAGATAGGTCCTTTTAATTAGCTTAATAGAGTAGAGTATATATTTAATATACTTTATTAAGTATTTCTTAATATATTAATATTAAGATATTTTAATCTTATATTACTTATATAAGTTAAGACTAATATATTAGATTTTAGACTAGCTAGTATTTTATTATAACTCTAGGAATTAGATTAATAGTATCTTATAACCTTTTAAAGTAAGAAAATAAACTTAGTTAAAGAATATTATAAAACTTATAATAAAGAGTTACTTATAATAGTTATAATCTTTAAGTAGTAGAGATACTACTTAGAAGGTAGTTTCTATCTAGTTAAAGTACTTACTAATTATAATAACTTAAGGGGTTTTATAAATATAAAGGCCTTAAATAGTTAATAGATAAGATAGGTAATAAGACTCTTAATTTATAACTTTATTATTAAGTATAAGCTAGGTAAGACTAACCTAGTTAATACGCCGTTAAAGCGCCCTAATTATAAAAGTAAGAGTAAGGTAATAAATAAACTTATCTCTATATTATAATAAAAGCTATTAATAGTAGTAGGTTTATTAAACCCTATTTTTTATATTATAACTAAGGCTTATATATTTCTTATACTAGAATAGGGCTTATAACCCTCTAGTAATAAAGGTAAACTTACTATAATATATAATATATATATAAGGTAGTTATAGATATTAATACTAGTTATAAGATTAGTAGTACTAGGAATTATTAATATAGCTATTAGAATAATAGTTTTAGATAGAGTATATCTATTAAGGTATAAGAACCCTTAACTTAAAATTATAAGGAGTATAAGTAAGATACTACCTTAATATACTTATAATATAACTAAGAAATAGCTTAATCCTATTACTAGAACTATTAGTTATAAATAATTTATCCTATATTTTCTAGCTAGTATAATAGTAGAAAATAAAATAGTATATACTATACCTTTAAAGTCTATAATTAAATTAATTAAAGTACTTTAATAAGAAGATATTTTTATTAGCTAGTAACGCGTAGGTAAAATAATAGATAGATAAGTTAATAGAGCTAGTTAATAGATATTTAATAGTTAAGGTTTACTTAAGTATAATAAGAAGTTATATATTCTTAAAGACTTATTAGTTTATAAAGAGCTATTAAATTACTATTATAATAACCCCTTAGTAGGGTATTTTAAGCTTAATAAGACGCTTAGTCTCCTTTACTAAAAGTATACCTAGATAGGTATAAAGGTAGATATTAAAGAATATATTAATTCTTATAATATTTATTAAAGAGTTAAGGTGAAATAATATTAATTATATAGTAACTTAATTATACTTCCTAAGTTAACTAGGTTATAAAGGTTAATTATAATAGATTTTATTATAAATCTTCCCTTATATAAATAGTATAAAGGTATTTATAATACTAGTATAAAGGTATTTATAATACTATTCTTATAATTATTAATAGGTATATAAAGATACTTTACTACCTTCTTATATAAAAGAATTATAAGGTAACTAATCTTATAAATATCTTATTTAAGGAAGTCTTTCTAAAGTATAATATACCTAATAATATTATATTAGATTAAGGGAGTCTATTTATAAGCGCTTATTAATTTAACTTATACTACTATTTAAAGTAAAATTATAAGCTAAGTATAGCCTTTTATTTATAAATTAATAGTTAAATAGAATATTAGAATTAGATATTAGAATATTATTTAAGAACTTATTATAATAATAGATAAGATAATTAGATATAATTATTACCCCTAGTTAAATTTATATATTATAGTATAAAAAATATAATAATAGGTTATAATATATATTCTAAGGATAGAACTTATTAAGAGGAGGTATTAGATATAAGATAATATATCTAAAAACTTTATAAATTATATAAAGACCTATTAAGTTAATAGTAAGATATATTAGAAATATAAGTAAAGTTTTATAATAGGAAGTATAAGCTAATATCTTTTAATTAAAGAGACTTAGTTATACTAAATATAAAGAACTTAAAGTAAAAGCGACTAAGTAGGAAGCTATCTTATAAGCTTATTAATCTATTTTATATCTTTAAACCTATTAATAAGTAGGTATACTACCTAGTATTATTATTAATATATATAATCTACCCTATTTTTTATATATCTCTTTTAAAGTTATATATATATAGGTAAGATAATACCTTTATACCTAAGTTACTACCTCTAGAACTTATTAATAATAATAAGTAGTAGGAGTTAGAAGAGATTTTAAATAAGAAGATAAAGAAGGGTAAACTCTAGTATCTTATTAAGTAGAAGAGATATCCTCCCTAATATAATTAATAGGTTCTAGAAGAAAATCTAAAAGATATATAAGAAATATATAAAGACTTTAATAAGAAGTAAAAGTACTATTATTAAAAGTAGGAGTTATAAATATTAAAATAAAATTAGAGAATATAATAAAGGATATTTAATTAATTATTTAAAATTAAGTATAAAGAGTATTAATCTCTTTTATCTTACCTATTAAAAGTAGGTAAAATACCCTAGAGGCGCTAGTATATAAGGATAACTTAAGAAAGAAATAAAAAACTATCTAATTAAATTAGGAGAAGGAAACCTAGTATTAAGTAGTTAAAGCTTACTTAGCTACTTATAAAGTATAAGTAATATAATATTAGTACGCTAAGTACCTACTCCTTATTATTTATATCTATCTTATTCTCTAAGCTAGAGGCTAAGAGCTTAAGGCCTACTTAAAGATATATAAGTAATAGTTATAATAATTAATAAATATAATAAAAGTATAAGAGAGTATACCTTAACTTACTTAATATTATAAATACTTATAAGAGTTTTACTAATATATTCTATTATTTAAAGAATTATAATTTATACTTCTAATATACTTATTAATTTCTTTTTACTACTAAGATATATTATAATATAATTATAAGAAGCTAGCTTAAAGTAGATAGTAATTATAATATTTATAAGGGTAATACCTACTACTTAAAGCTTTAATTTATCCTCTAAAATATCTAGATAATCCGCGTTATTAATTAATTAATAGAGCTTAATTAATTTATTATAAATTAGGATTATATTATTAGGAATCTAGAAGTTAAGTAATTAATATATATTATAATTATAAAAGTAACTTAAGAATATAAAGAAAACCTATTAATTTATAATTATAATAGACTTTTAAATAATAGTTATACTACTTAAGTATTATTTTCTTTCTATTAGTAATTATAAATATAGTTTTACTTATACTATTAGTATATATACTAAGTATAATATAACTATAAATACTTATACTTTATAAGTCCTTTATTAATATAATAAATATACCTCTTATATATATTTTATTTTAAATAGAGAGCTCCCTAGGAATATATAGCTAGGGAAGTAGGGGTAAGAATAATATACTACTTTATATTAGCTATATAATTAAGACGTACCTAAGTACTTATATTTATAAAAGAGGGATAATAAGTAGGTATAACTAGATTATTATCTAGGTTAAATAGGTTATTAATACTTATAATAGAGTTAGAGTAAGAAGTAGGCTTAGGAATAGGCTTATATAATAGAGGAGTAGGCTCCTTAATAGGATCTTTAATAGAATCTCTATAGGATTTATAATAGGAGTTTTTATAAGATCCTTAATAATTAGATTACCTAACTAGGTATTAGGATCTACTTCTACTTCTATTATAGAAGCTAGGCGTATTATATATATTTTATATTAGATTAAGTTATATTATATTAGTTATATTTACGCGTAGAGCTAGTAAATTAACTTATAAGTAATATCTAAGATATTAAGATATTAGATACTATATTATATAATTAGCTATTATTATATATTATATATATATTATATATATATAAGAAGAGAGGGTATTAAGTACCTAGAAGAATATTAATAATAGTTATAAAAGAGAAAGTATTAAGGAAATTTTTAAGTATTATAATAATAATACTAAGGCGCTAAGAATATATTAGTATAACTATTATTATTATTTATATAGATTTATTATATATAATATATATACCTTAGATTATAATATCTACTTATAATAGATAGTTATATTATAATATAAAGTTATAAGTACTATATATTATAATTATAATATAAATTAATCTCGCTTTATTAAGTTCTTTTCCTTATATCTTATACTACGTTTAAAGGTTTTTATTAAACTTAATTAAATAGCCTATTTATATTAAACTTAAGGATAAGTTTCTTTAAAGGAGGAGGTAACTATTATAACTAACTAAATAGGTTCTATATTATATACGCTTAGTATATATTACATCCTTATATTAACTTATAAGGGGAAATAATATATAAGGCTTACTAGTTCTCTTTAAGGGGTTTATTAGATCCCTTATAGAATAATTCTTAGATTTCTTAAGAATTAGTCTTACTATAAAAAATAGACTGATTTTATATTACTATATAACCCTTATAATTTATAATTATAATAATTAGGTAGGTAGGTATCTTATATATATAATAGTATTAGCTAATATACTATTTTAATAGTATAATATACCTAGTAATAAGATAGATATTTATCCTATTTAAATTAATATTAGATATATTAGTAGGTAATATTATAGAGTAGGTAATTTATAAATAATAATAGGATTTTTATTATTAATCTAATCTAGCTATTAGTATATAAAGTTTAATAGATAAATCTACTTATTCTAGTATATCTTTTAAAGTACTATACTAATTTTAATTATTCTTAAAGCTTTAAATACCTTAAAGTAAGCTATATAACTTAATTTAAGTAGAAAATATTATAGAGTATTAGTATATATTATTATAACCTACTAAATAAGTTATACTTTATATATACTTAGTATATATTATACCCTTATATTAACCTATAAAGGGAAATAATATATAAGGCTTACTAGTCTCTTTAAAGGATTTATTAGATCCCTTATAGAATAATTCTTAGATTTCTTAAGAATTAGTCTTACTATAAAAATAGACTAATTTTATATTATTATATAACCCCTATAATTTATAATTCTAATAATTCTAATTCTTCTACCTATTTAAGGGTAGTAATCTATTATTAGTTATAGTAAATATAACTCGCTCTAGTAGTATTATAAGTAATACGCTATTATAATAGAGTTAAGATAAAACTAGTTTATTAAATACTTTTAATAATAATCCTAGCTAATAGGAAAGGGAATAGGAAAGTTATATAAGGGATATAAATAAACCTAATAATACTAAAAATACCCCTAAGAGAGATTTAGAGAATTATAAAGGAAGTATTCCTCTTATAATAGAACGCCTTATATAGGTAAGGCGTAAGTAAGAAGAGTTATTATAAATTTAATAACTTAAAGAAGTTAAAGTAGATATTACTACCTTAGAATTAAGGGAATAGATTTCTCTTTATAGTAATAGTAGTATAAGTCGGAAGCGTATATATAATAAAGTTAAGGAGTACTTAAGTCCCTTCTAAAGTATATTAAAGCTAACCCTTATTCCTAACTATTATAATAAGAATATCTATAAATACTAAGACTAGATATAATAATATAATATATCTTTTTTATAAACTCTATTTAACTTTACTATATAGATATTATATATTCTATTTATAATACTAGTACTTAAGAGTAACTTAGAATAACTTTAAGCTACTTATTTATATTCTTATCTATTAGAAATATTAAGTTAAAAGGATTTTATAAACTTTTTATTAAATTATATTAAGGATCTTATAAATAGGAAGTTAAGTATATATTAATAGTATACTAATATATATTAATACTTAATATAAGTAATTTATAAGTTTAAAATATACTTAATATTATTAGAAGTATAACTTCCTAAAAAAGTTAAAAGTAAGTAGGTAATAAATTTATATACTAAGCTTATTAAAGAGCTTTAAATCGCCCTTATAAATTAGGGGTCCCTACTTAATATAAGAGATAAACTCCTATTATTAGTAGTACGCCTTAAGGTTAATATTAATAAGACTAGAGGCTTTAATAAGAAAAGCTAGTAAAATATATTATATAAGTACGCGGATTATAATAAAGGTAAAAAACTACGAATAAATAGGAATAATATTATAAGGGGATAAGGAATAGGTAGTTATAATAGTAAGAGTAGTTATAACGAGTCTAAATCGCGCGACTTATTAGATATTACTTATTAGAATTATAATAAGAAGGGCTATTTTACTACTAGTTATCCTAATCTATTAAAATAAGATAGATTTTAAGTAAAAGGAAGATACTTAAACCTTAGTATTATAAGCGAATAGGGCTAATATATAAGCGAGGAGTAGGGAAAGGATTAGACCCTATTAAGGACTTTAAATTATTAGGGGAGAGGTTATAAGGAGTAGAGGTTAAACCTCTAATATTATATTAATATAAAGTTAAGGTGATACTAAAGTATAAGCCTCTTAAGTATAAGAGATATCTTAATTATAATTCCTAGCTAAATATTATCTTTTAAGCTTATACTATTAAAGCGAGCTTAAAATATATTAAAGATATTAAATTACTATATCTAAGCTTTATTAATAGTAAGCCTATCTTCTATTATAGTATATATAATATAATATATTAAACTATTAATAGTTAGAGTTCTTCCTATTAATATATCTATATTTTCTATTTAATTAATAAGGTAGGACTACTACTAGTTATTAGTAGACTTATATAGTATATAATAGGTATTAAGGTTAATATAAGTATAAGGAAGTAGTATTTTAGAATTAATAAGTTATTATTCTAACTAAATAATTTATAGTAGTTTATAAAGTTTTAAAAGAAATAGCCTACTATTTATATACTTCTTATTTCTAATATTATTAATCTAGAACCTATATAATTAAAACTTAGAATAGTAGAAGTAAGTAATCTAGATAAGGAACACGTAGTTAATTTATATATATTACCTCTAGAGTTTAATAAGTTCTTAGACGTATTCTTAGTTAAAGAAGCTAGATATCTACTATCCTATTAAGGAAGTAAATACGCTATTAATATAATAGGTAACCCGCCTTATAAACCCTTATATAACCTATTAAATATAGAGTTAATAGAATTAAGATACTATCTAAATAAAGCCTTAATAAAAGGATAGATTAGGTACTCTAAGAGTCTTATAAGATTACCTATTCTATTTATCTTAAAGAAGGATAGAGGTCTATATCTATATATTAACTACTATAAGTTAAATAAAGTAACTATTAAAAATAGATATCCTTTACCCCTAATTAGTAAAATATTAGATTACTTAAATAGAGTAAAAGTCTTTATAAAACTTAATTTTAAGGATATATATTATTATATTTATATCTAAAAAAGAGATAAGTAGAAGACTATATTTTATATATAATATAGTTATTTTAAGTATTTAATAATACTATTTAATCTTATAAATACTCTAGTAACCTTTTAAGCTTATATTAATAAGTCCTTAATAGGGTTACTAAATAAATTCTATATTATTTATCTTAATAATATTCTTATCTATTTAGAATTATATATAAAGTATAAGGATTATATATATAAAGTACTTAAGCGGCTTTAGTAGTATAAATTATTTACTAACTTAAAGAAATATTAGTTCTTTATAACTAAAGTAGAGTTCTTAGGATTTATTATATTAATTAAAGGCGTAATAATAGATTAATATAAGGTAGATACTATCTAGTTATAACCTAGGTTAAAGAGCTTTTATAAAGTATAAATTTTTCTTAGATTTATAAATTTTTACTATTATTTTATCTATTAGTATTTATAGATTATATTACCCTTAATAGGACTATTAAAGGGTAGTATAAAAGGCGTTAAGAAAGGTCCTTTTAATTAGCTTAATAGAGTAAAGTATATATTTAATATACTCTACTAGGTATTTCTTAATATACTAATACTAAGATACTTTAGTCTTATACTACCTACGCGAGTTAAGACTAATATATTAGATTTTAAACTAGCTAGTATTCTATTATAACTCTAGGAATTAGGTTAGTAATATCCTATAACCTTTTAAAGTAAGAAAATAAACTTAATTAAAGAATATTATAAAATTTATAATAAGGAGTTACTCGCGATAGTTATAAACTTTAAGTAGTAGAGATACTACTTAAAAGGTAGTTTCTATCTAATTAAAGTACTTACTAATTATAATAATCTAAGGGGTTTTATAAATATAAAGGCCTTAAATAGTTAATAGGCGAGATAGGTAATAAGACTCTTAACTTATAACTTTATTATTAAGTATAAACTAGGTAAGACTAACCTAGCTAATACGCTATTAAGACGCCCTAATTATAAAAGTAAGGGTAGGATAATAAATAAACTTATCCCTATATTATAATAAAAGCTATTAATAGTAGTAGGTTTATTAAACCCTATTTTTTATACTATAATAGAGGCTTATATATTTCCTATTCTAGGATAGGGCTTACTACCCTCTAGTAATAAAAGTAAACTTACTATAATATATAGTATATATATAAGTTAGTCGTAGATACTAGTATTAATTATAAGGTTAGTAGTACTAGGAATTATTAATATAACTATTAGAATAACGGTTTTAAATAGAGTATATCTATTAAGGTATAAAGACCCTTAACCTAGTAATATAAGGAGTATAAGTAAGATACTACCTTAATATACTTATAATATAGCTAAGAAATAGCTTAACCCTATTACTAGAACTATTAGTTATAAATAACTTATTCTATATTTTCTAGCTAGTATAATAGTAGAGAATAAAATAGTATATACTACGACTTTAAAGTCTATAATTAAGTTAATTAAAGTACTTTAATAAGAAGATATTTTTATTAGCTAGTAATATATAAGCGAAATAATAGATAGATAAGTTAAGAGAGCTAGTTAATAGATATTTAATAGTTAAGGTTTACTTAGATATAATAAGAAGTTATATATTCCTAAAGACTTATTAATTTATAAAGAGCTATTAAATTACTATTATAATAACCCCTTAGTAAGGTATTTTAAGCTTAATAAGACGCTTAGTCTCCTTTACTAAAAGTATACCTAGATAGGTATAAAGGTAGATATTAAAGAATATATTAATTCTTATAATATTTATTAAAGAGTTAAGATAAAATAATATTAATTATATAGCGACTTAACTACGCTTCTTAAGCTATCTAGGTTATAGAGGTTAATTATAATAGATTTTATTACGGATCTTCCCTTATATAAATAGCGTAGAGGTATTTATAATACTATTCTTATAGTTATTAATAGGTATATAAAGATACTTTACTATCTTCTTATATAAAAGAACTTTAAGGTAACTAATCTTATAGATATCTTATTTAAAGAAGTCTTCTTAAAGTATAATATACCTAATAATATTATATTAGACTAAGGGAGTCTATTTATAAGTACTTATTAGTCTAATTTATACTACTATTTAAAGTTAAATTATAGGCTAAGTATAGCCTTCTATTTATAAACTAATAGTTAAATAGAATATTAGAATTAGATATTAGAATATTATTTAAGAACTTATTATAATAATAGATAAGATAATTAAGTAGGGTTATTACCCCTAGCCGAATTTATATATTATAATATAAAGAATATAATAATAGGTTATAATTCTTTTAAACTTTATTATAACTATTAGCCTAAGATTCTTATATATTTTAAGGATAGAACTTACTAAGAGGAGGTATTAGATATAAGATAATATATCTAAAAACTTTATAAGTTATATAAAGACCTATTAAGTTAATAGTAAGATATATTAGAAATATAAGTAAAGTTTTATAATAGGAAGTATAAGCTAATATCTTTTAATTAAGGAGATTTAGTTATACTAAATATAAAGAACTTAAAGTAAAAGTAATTAAGTAGGAAGCTATTATATAAGCTTATTAGTCCGTTTTATATCCTTAAACCTATTAGTAAGTAGATATATTACCTAGTATTACTATTAACGTATATAATCTACCCTATTTTTTATATTTCTCTTTTAAAGCTATATACGCGTAGGTAAGGTAATACCTTTATATCTAAGCTACTACCTCTAGAACTTATTAATAATAATAAGTAGTAGGAGTTAGAATAGATTTTAAATAAGAAGATAAGGAAGGGTAAACTCTAGTATCTTATTAAGTAGAAGGGATATCCTCCCTAATATAATTAATAGGTTTTAGAAGAAAATCTAGAAGATATATAAGAAATACGCGAAGACTTTAATAAGAAGTAAAAGTACTATTATTATAAGTAGGAGTTAAAAATATTAAAATAGAATTAATAAAGGTAAAGATAATATTTAATTAGTTACTTAAAAGTAAGTATAAAGAGTATTAATCTCTTTTATCTTACCTACTAGGAGTAAGTAAAACGCCCTAGGGGCGCTAGTATATAAGGATAACTTAAGAAAGAAGTAAAAAACTATCTAATTAAATTAGGAGAAGGGAACCTAGCGCTAAGTAGTTAAAGCTTACTTAGCTACTTATATAAGCGTATATAATATATTATTAGTACGCTAGATACCTACTCCTTATTATTTATATCTATCTTATCCTTTAAGCCGGAGGCTAAGGGCTTAAGGCCTATTTAAAGATATATAAATAATAGTTATAATAATTAATAAATGTAATAGAAGTATAAGGAAGTATACCTTAGCTTACTTAATATTATAAATACCTATAAGGGTTTTATTAATATATTCTATTATTTAAAGAATAGTAGTTTATACTTTTAATATACTTATTAGTTTCTTTTTATTACTAAGATATACCGTAATATAGTTATAAGAAGCTAGCTTAGAGTAGATAATAACTATAATATTTATAAGGGTAACACCTACTACTTAAAGCTTTAATTTATCCTCTAAAGTATCTAGATAATCCGCGTTATTAATTAATTAATAGAACTTAATTACTTTATTATAAACCGGGATTATATTATTAGGAATCTAGAAGTTAAGTAATTAGTATATATTATAACTATAAAAGTAACTTAAGAATATAAGGAAAACCTACTAGTTTATAATTATAATAGACTTTTAAATAATAGTTATACTACTTAAATATTATTTTCTTTCTATTAGTAATTATAAATATAATATTACTTATATTATTAGTATATATATTAAGTATAATATAACTATAAATACTTATACTTTATAAGTCCTTTATTAATATAGTAAATATATCTCTTATATATATTTTATTTTAAACGGGGAGCTCCCTAGGAATATATAGCTAGGGAAGTAGGGGTAAGAATAATATACTACTTTATATTAGCTACGTAGTTAAGATATACCTAAGTACTTATATCTATAAAAGAGGGATAATAAGTAGGTATAACTGGATTATTATCTAGGTTAAAAGGATTATTAATACTCGCGGCGGAATTAGAGTAAGAAGCGGGCTTAGGGATAGAATTACGCGGAGGAGGAGTAGGCTCCTTAATAGGATTATTAATAGGAATCTCTATAGGATTTATAATAGGAGTTTTTATAAGATCCTTAATAATTAGATTACCTAACTAGGTATTAAGATCTACTTCTACTTCTATTATAAAAGCTAGGCGTATTATATATATTTTATATTAGAGTAAGTTATATTATATTAACTATATTTATATAAAGAGCTAGTAGACTAACTTATAAGTAATATCTAAGATATTAAAATATTAGATATTATATAATATAATTAGCTATTATTACGTATATTATATATATTATATATATAAAAAGAGAGGGCGCTAAGTACCTAGGAAAGATATTATTAATAATTATAAAAGATAAAGTATTAAGGAAAATTTTAGGTATTATAATAATAATATTAAGGCGCTAATACTATATTAATTTAGCTATTATTATTATATATAGAAAGTTATTATATATAACACGTATACTTTAGATTATAATATCTACGTGTAATAGATAGTTATATTATAATATAGAGTTATAAATACTATATATTATAACTACTATATAAGTTATAATCTTACTTTATTAAGTTCTTTTCCTTATATCCCGTACTAGGTTTAAAGGTTTTTATTAAACTTAATTAAATAGGCTATTTATATTAAACTTAAGGGCGAGTTTCTTTAAGAGAGGAGGTAATTATTATAACCTATTAAATAGGCTATACTTCGCATGCGCTTAGTATATATTATACCCTTATATTAACCCGTAAGGGGAAATAACGTATAAGGCTTACTAGTCTCTTTAAGGGGTTTATTAGATCCCCCGTAGAATAATTCTTAGATTTCTTAAGAATTAGTCTTACTATAAAAATAGACTAATTTTATATTACTATATAACCCCTATAATTTATAATTATAATATATATATAAGTAGAATATAGAGAAATATTAGAGTTCTAATATTTATACTAGTTCTAGAGAGGTAATTAAAGTACTTATTAACTAACTAATAAGTTATAATAAGCTTAAAGTCCTAATTACTAGATATTCTATTATAGTAAGAAGATATTATTATAAATATTATTATCTTATATCTACTTTATATATCCCCCTCTTTCTTTCTCTCTTTATTATATACGCTTTAATAGCTAGGGTAATCTTATTTAATTATAATTCCCCTCTTTACCTTATTACTAATAATAAAGAAGAAGAAGATTATAATATAATTCTTTAATAATATAAAATTAAATAATTACAAGTCTTTAAATAGAGTTAATATTAATAGTAATATAATCTTTAAGTATATTAAGTCTAATATTAAAGTTAATTATAATTAAATAATAATCCTTTAAAATAAGTAGGTCTTTATATCTCTCTTTATTACTTATAAAATTTTATGAAAATTTTATTAATTATATCTTATTTTATTAAAATAGATATAAGAGGAGAAATCCTAGTAAAATCTTCTATTCTTTAAAAATAATAAAGTATTTTATAAAGGATATTATATATAGTTATTATATTAGTAAGAAGGAACTATTTAAATATTATATACTTTATAAATAGATAGACTTTAGTACTAATTAGAAATAGTAGTCTAGTAATAATAAGATTTCTTTTAATATATTAGAGTCTATATTTTTTATTTATACTTAATCTCTAATTTATTACTCCTCTCTCTTTATAAGAGCTAATAATCTTACTAGTATATAAAATTAAGTAATATAAGAAGTTTAACCTTTTAATAACTTAATAAACTTAGTACTTTATAATAGTAAACTACTTTATTATTATAATTAAATATATATAAATAAAAGATAAATATAAATATAAATATAAATATAAAAGAATCCTTATCTAGAATTATATTACTTATATACCTTTTATCTATTTATTAATATAAGTAAGTAAGTATTTTAAATTTAATAATTTTATTATATTAATAAGGTAAGATATACCTAAAAAAATTAGGGTAGCTAGGGAAATAAATACTTTTTACTATACTAGATTTTTAAAATATTAAAATTACCCTATCTTATTAATTAGGATAATCTTCTAGTAATATATTTAATAATATAAATTCTTATATTTCTTATATAAAGTCGTTCTATCTACTAAATACTTATTCTTAAGTCCCTTAATTATAAGGTAGATTATATAAGAACTATACTATATAATATTAATTAAAAAAGTAGGAATAGTAGATAAGTAGCTAATACTTAATATATATAAGTCTTATATTATTTAAATAAGTAGTTATTTATTAAGTATAATAGGAGGTAAAGGTAATTTTAGTAAGGATATATATAAAAATACTAAGTATAAATAAATTAAAAAAAACTCTATTATACTAGATATAAGGAAAATATTAGACTATATAATATTTAAAGAGAAGCTCTTATTAAAGCTAATAATAAGTTCTTAAGAATAAAATATAATTATTAAGATATACTAACTTAATTAAAGATAATAATTACTTAATTACTAAAAGAGTAAAATTTACTAGTTATAATAATATAGATACTTCTTTAACTTATATATACTTAAGCTAAGTACTATAAATAGGATAGTAAGTTACTAGAATAAAAAGTATTATACTATCTATCTTAAAGGATTTTATAAGCTATTACTCTATTACTATCCTTAGCTATTATAATTACTACTTATAAAGATTAAAGCTAACCTAGATTAATATATTAACTTTATCTCTATTAATAAAGAGATTATAATACTTAAGTAAAAGCTTTAAAGTATTATAATAAAAGATAAAGTATAACTAGCTTAGACTTAATAAAAGGAATTATATTAGTAACCTAGAGAGCTTATATATTATAAATATATATATATTATATATATATAACTAGTACACTTATATATTAGCTCTAGAGCTTATTTTAATATCTCTAATTACTATAAGCTACTATTTATATCTTTATAATACTAAAAGCGCGCTTAGTTTTCTAATTATCTATTAGAGAAATCCTTAGTTTTTCTATCTTACTTAAAAGCTTATAAATATACTTCTTATTACCTTATTAGTAATTTTTAATAGTAAGTTAATAATAGTAAGTTCTAATATAAATATAGTAATATCTTATATAAGTATTAAGGTAATTCTATAAAGGATTAGTATAGTAATAATACCTATTACTTATAGCTAATAAATCGAGGTAGGATTTCTATCCTTATATTAGAAGTCTAATTATAGAATAAAGATAACTCTATTATACTAGAAGCTTTACTTATAACTTAAATTATAAATACTTATAAAGAAAGACTAATCTTACTATCTAACTCTAGACTCTAAGTATTTAGAATAGGAAATTATAATTTAATTCCTAATATTAATTATAAAGTATAAGAATTTATCTCTAGTCTAAGTATAATTAAAAGGATTAGAAGTATATATATAAGAATAGTATACTAGAAGGTAAGTATATTTTAAAGAGTACTAGTAATAAATCTTATATTATATATATAGTAGTCTATACTTTAGTAATTTTAGTAAGTTATATCTAGTACTTTTCTATAATATTTATAATTCTATCTAGACTAACTATTTCTTTAGTACTTAGTACTAGATTTTAGTATTAACTTAACTTACTAAACTACTTACAGCTAGCTTATTACTTATATAGGTGTAGCGTTATATAATATTTATAAATTCAGTTCTAAATAGAACTAATATAGTTAGTCTAACTAAATCTTATATAACTTGTACTCCTAGTACTACTTCTAGAGTATAAGGATCTTACTTTATATAAAGAGAAGATAAGAGGATTTTAGATATAGATATATCCTTTTAGTAGTCTAAATAATTAGTTATTATAATTATAAGTCTAAAAGTTAAGAGAATAGATAATATATAAGTATAAGTATAATAGTCTATTAATCTACTAAGTATTTAAGAATTAAATAATATTTTAAGTATATTATATTAAATACTACTATAGAATAATAACCTTTCTAATAATATTTTATAGACTCTATACTTTCTTAAATAGTACTATAACTAGAATTATCCTCTTTACTTAAGAATTTATTAATTTCTCCTCTTACTTTACAAGTATAAATATAAGGAAATCTCTAGACTTAATAATTAAACGAATACAGGTATATTATTATTAATTAAAAATAAATAATTAGGTAGTTAAATTAATACTAGTAGCCTTCTTATAAATATGTCTGTAATTCAACTAATGGCAAGACGTGATTTCTTGGCATTTGAAGGTGACAAAGATCTGCCCCTCGCTTACTCAAGGCTCGCCCAAACGCTGCCGCTTTAGCGGGCGCGCTGGTTCATCCCCAGTAGCCGAATTGATATTTGAGCCTTTCAACAGTATACATCCCTAACCTCATGTAAAGGTTGTGTGCATTATGGATCATGCTTGATTGTTGCTTGTAAATAATTTGGCCTATAAGGTGGCATGAAAATTGATACCTAGTTTGCACCAACCTATTCGCTATCGGGCTCCGTTTGCCTGAGAAACTAGACCATGGAACTCCATTGTGCGCGTAGCCAATGCAATGCGGTCTCTGTCTCTTCTCCTGAATTTCACTCGATTCATACCATCGGTCTCGGCTGCTGCTGAGGTAAAGAAAAGGCATTCCACAGCTGGAAACAAAACAAGGCAAGCTTCGTTGTGCTAGGTACATAATCTGATCCAACTTGTTACCCTCACATTATGTCGACTCGGCAGCACCCCTACTCCCTACTTTCCCTAAAGCCACCCGGCTCGCTGTTCGGGAATCAACTTTCTTCAAGATCCGATACTCTGCATCCCACATCTGCTCCCGTATCCACTCCTCCAATTCCTTGTCACTCTCCGGGATGCCCTTCTCCTGAGCTATCCCTTCTTTGACCGCCTGCTTTATGACAGCACCTGCAATCTGTACACTGATTCCTCGCACGCTTGTTACGTCTGGCAGAAGAGGAGCATCGGGATCTTTCAATGCGGGCGCTTGAGCGGCGAGAGCCTTGACGGCAGCTACCAGCATTTTCGGTGTTAGAAGCTTGGACCGACTCAAGACCACTCCGAGACCAATTCCGGGGAAGATTGTGCTGTTGTTGCACTCGCCCACTTCGCGCATTCGACCGTTGCTCTTGACTGGAGGGAATGGACTGCCGGTCGCAGTCAGCACCTTTCCCTGAGACCAGTCGAACAGATCCTTCGGCTCGGCTTCGTGTAGTCTGGTGGGGTTCGACAAGGGAAAAATGATCGGCCGTTCGACGTGCTTCGCCATCTCCTGCACAATCTCCTTGGTGAAAGTCTTTGGCTTCGTACTCGTGCCAATCAGTATGTGTGGTTTGACCTTCTTTATTACGTCCAGAAGAGACTTCTTCTCCCCATCCTCCCAGTCGCTGTCGAGACGGGCGTAGTCGTGTTGGGCTGGTGTGAGCTCTTCCTTCTGGCTCTGCAAGAGCAAGCCCGGCTTGTCGACGCACCATATCTGCCTGACAGCCTCCATCGCTGATTTGCCGCTTTCAATTGCAATTGCATCGCGTAACTGATCCGCAATACCTGTGCCTGCGGAGCCAGCGCCGAACATGACCACGCGAAGGTCCTCCATCTTGTACTTTGCCACGTGGATCGCAGCATAGACGGCAGCAAGAGTGACACATCCGGTGCCCTGGACGTCATCGTTAAAGCAGGCGATCTGGCCTGTATACTTGTCAAGGATACGTCTTGCATTTCGTAATCCAAAATCCTCGAAATGGATATAGGCCTTAGGGAAACGCTTCCTACAGGCTTGGATGTAGCGATCGATAAATGCATCATACTCTGCGCCTCGAATGCGTGGGCGCCGCAGACCAAGGTATAGGTCGTCATTCAGCAGCTCGTGGTTGTCGGTGCCAACATCGAGCACGACTGGCAGCACCCTATTGGGGTGGATCCCAGCGCACACGGTGTAGAGAACCAGCTTTGCGATACTAATAAGAATGCCTCCAACTCCTTGGTCTCCGATGCCTGTAAGGGCATATTGCTTTTGTCAGTGTACGCCACATTAAAAGAGGGGGCATCAAAATCAGATCATCCGTACCAAGGATTTGCTCGCCATCACTGCAAGCAATTATGTCCACATCCTCACCTGGGCCCCACTCATCCAACGTAGACTCAATGCTATCAGGTTCTTCAATGTCCAGAAAAAGGCCACCTGGTTTTCGGAAGAGCCGACTGTAGTTTGCAATCGCTTCGCCCTCGGTTGGGGTGTAGATGATGGGAAACATCTCTTTCAGATGGGTCTGGATGAGACGGTAATAAAGAATGTCATTTTGATCCTTCAAGCTGGTCATGAATGTGTTCTTGCCTAGCGGCGTGTGGTGAGTCCGATACTGGTCATAAGCACGCTCTACTTGCTCTTCGAGGCTGTTGATTTGGGAGGGTAAAAGACCGTCAAGCCCGAAGTCTTGTCGCTCCTCTTTTGAGAAGGCTGAACCTTTATTGAAGAATGGAGTCTGCAGCAAGGACGTGCCAACCAAGGCACATTCCTGCTGCCCAGACGTAGATAGGGGAAGGTGGCTGTACTTCTGGCTTGACATAGTGAAGATGCTCTGATTGCGTTTGCTGAACACTATCTGAGTTACCCTCTTCACTTCTTGTTGTCCAAAATTTAGGTGGGGCTGTTGTAGACGTGGGTATGCTGAAGCCAAACGTCGACGCATGCTTCAAGCTTGATACAACAAGCGTCTGATGCTAATTGCACCCAAGATCGGGGTGCTTTCACCGCCTTTTTTGGTCTCTTACCGACCCTCCTTCAATACCGCGGAACATAGACGGGTGGGAGTACTAATAGATCGATGCCGGCTCCTTCAGCCACTCGAATACGGCTGCAAAGCCATTCCAGGCATTGGTGGGGGTCCCGGGCGGGGGGAGCCCAACTTCGCACCCCGCAGTCTCGATAAAGCAGGGGATGCCTGTAGGGTCCGCAGGGAGCGAATAGGATGATTGCGGCTTTGTCTTTTGCACGCAGCTACGATCGCGCAAGAGGGTCACTTGCAGAAACACCAAATCAACGTGTTTAGAACATCATTTGTCAGCTTCTTGACTTGAATGCCGCTAATCCTAGAGAAGAGATGCGTCCGCAGAGCTTATACACTAGAAGAACCAAGCAAGGGTCTGGCGCAACACCTGTACAATGGCGATAGCCCATGCCTAAGAGGGTTATGCATCCGGTCGAAGGCAATCTACAACATCATGCTTGATCATTCTCCGAGACCAACGCTGCATGATCAACGACCGAAGATGCCTGCACTCACGAGGCAAGTTGGAATCCAAATCACTCACTCACCTTACATTTTGGCATTGAAAACACCTCTTGACACCCGAAAGCCCATTTTTCAGCAACAAAAGTCTTTTCAAGACTGCTAGTCATCTCCACCATGGCCCAAGACATACCTCCGATTAGCGATAAATCGCTGTACAAGAACCAGGGCTACATTAATGGCACTTGGACAAACGCTAAGTCCGGCAAGACTTTCGAAGTGACCGATCCGGCAACAGGCAAGATTATAGGAGTAATGCCGGACATGGGTGAGAAAGATACGCAGATCGCCATCGACGCAGCAGCCGCGGCTCTGCCCTCCTTCCGTCGGACTACAACGAGAGACCGGGCCCGGATATTGCACAAATGGTATAGACTCATGATGGAGAATGCTGAAGACTTGGCGAAACTGATCACTTGGGAGAACGGCAAACCACTCTATGAGGCAATGGGCGAGGTTAAGTATGCGGCCAACTATCTCGAATGGTTCAGCGAGGAAGCGCAGCGTGCGGCCGGAGAGACTATTCCTACCAGCTTCGTCGACCACAGAGCGTATACAATTAAACAAGCGATTGGCGTCTGCGGCCTCGTCACGCCTTGGAATTGGCCTGCGGGAATGATCACCCGGAAGATTGGACCGGCGCTCGCTGCTGGCTGCACTGTCGTTCTCAAGTCTCCAGGAGAGACTCCCCTTACTGCTGGTGCTCTTGCCGTTCTTGGGGAGAGGGCCGGAGTCCCACCTGGCGTGTTCAACATTGTCACCGCCTCCGCTAATACCATCGAGGTCGGGGGACTCTTGACATCTTCCCCAACAGTAAAGAAAGTGTCTTTCACTGGGTCGACGCGTGTTGGCAAGCTCCTGATGAAGCAGTCTGCGGACACATTGAAAAAACTCTCATTCGAACTGGGTGGGAACGCCCCATTCATTGTCTTTGACGACGCAGACCTCGACGCAGCTGTCGAAGGTGCTATCGCGTGCAAATTCCGGAGTTCTGGTCAGACTTGTGTCTGCGCCAATCGCATCTACGTCCATAGTAAGATCTACGATGCTTTTGCAAAGGCATTCACCGCTCGCGTTGAAGCCTTTAAGGTAGGCTCTGGGCACGACCATGGGGTTACCCACGGACCATTGATCCATGATCGCGCTATTGCCAAGACCGAGGAGCATATTGCGGACGCGGTCAAAAAAGGGGGCAAAGTCACAGCGGGAGGGCAAAGATTGCCGCACCTAGGCCCTAATTTCCTTGCGCCGACAATTATCTGCGACATGAAGAATGACATGTTACTCGCTCACGATGAGACGTTTGGTCCAGTGGCTGGATTGTTCCGTTTTGACACGGAGGCAGAAATCATGGAGCTCGCCAATGACACTGAAGTTGGATTGGCAAGCTTTTTCTATTCGAAAGACATTCAACGTTGTTATCGGATTGCCGAAGCACTCGAGGCGGGCATGGTCGGCGTCAACACCGGACTGATCTCGGATGTGGTAGGGCCCTTTGGGGGTGTCAAGGAATCCGGCTTTGGCAGAGAGGGTAGCCAACACGGCATTGATGAGTATATGATCGTCAAGTCGGTCACGCTGGGTGGTATGGATCAGCCATTATCAGTATCGTAGGAACGGCCATTACAAAGCTGGGACCACTCCAAGGACAGCGCTAAGAAAATGAATAAATTACTACGCTAAAACCTAAGCTAGTCGCTTCAAGGTAGTCGTTATTACCAAGTAAACCCGAATAACTGTAATGAGGTTTTTGTTAATCACTGGTAGTCGCATAGCTTTGGCCTGCAGTTGCATGATCCACAGTCAAGTTGTAGTCGTCGTGGCACGATTGAGTCTAGTGTCTGGACGGACGTTCCAGAAGTATCTCTTCTTGGGGCCACTTGAAGCTTTGCCCGTCAAATCCCTTCCGGACAGGCCCCTGCTGTAATTTACACAGGATCTAGGCTGTTTACGGTAGAAGGGTTCACTGGGTAACCGTTTATACTCGGTGACCGTCCAGCCTTATAAGGCTAGTCCCCTATAAGCCTACCCTATTATAGTCTAAAACATTAATTCCATGCTATAAATCTATAAAATAACTATTTCTAAAGCTATTTATATTATCCTTTATAAGGTTTTCTTATCTATATACCTTATCCTAATTAGCTGATTCCTCTATTTACCTATCCTTCCTACCCTTCCTAGCCGTTTTATCTTCGTAGCCCGTTCTAACTCCGCTATAAATTACCTAGTCCCCTAGCCTTATTCTATACGATCTTCTCTACCTAGTTCAGCCTCTAATAATAGAGAAAGGGATAGTAGGGGTATATTCGACATATTAAATAGATTTATAAATAGCGTTATTACTAAATTTAGGTTATAAAGAGTTATAAATTACAAACTCTAATACTCTAGGGTAGCCTAATAGGGTAGTAACCCTATAAGGCTAGACGGTTACTAAGTATAAACGGTTACCTAGTAAACCCTTCTAGCGCTTAGTATCTTTATATTTAGTATCTATATACCTGTAAGCTTATTATAGTAGGAAAAAATACTTAGATAGAGCTTCGTAGGGAACTTGTAATACTATCCTATTAAAGCTATTACGGTATACTAGTTTATCTTAATTTTAGTATTATAAACCAAGTACTAATATACGTATTAATATACGTATAAATATACGTAGAAGAATTTACCCCCTTCTAGTCTAAACTTACTTCTATTTTACGCCCTCTACTTCTATAATAAATAACTTTAATACCTTATTTTTACTATAAGAATTATAGAGTATCTAAATCTAAATAGTCCTTAACGCGGAATATTTCTTATAACTAGCCTAGTTATTAATCTATAAAGGCGGCAGTATTCTAGCCTAAGGGACCCCGGAACGAAACCCAGGAGTACGGAAATGAGTAGCTCCGGGACGCTAGCCCCTTAGGGCTGGACCAGAAGTAAGTTTGGACTAGAAGGGGGTGAATTCTTCTATGTATATGTCAGTCCTTCTCAAAAGATCCTTTCATTTTTAGCTATGACCTAAAGTAGGAAAGCGTTCAAGAAGTCAAGGTAGCTAGTCTTTGCCGTGGTCTATAGTTTTACGAGCTGTAAGGTCATCTATGATTGCATATACAGAGGTAATGAAAGCGGTGTTCTCAAGCCTATTTCTACTACCTGGCTCCACGTAAATCTTATCAATATGAATGTTCCATTTCATGCATTTAAGTAATCAGACTGTAAACTTTGCATGCTTACGACAGAATGTAAGGAGCAATACAGTCATATGAAGGGTGTTGCCAAGTAGAAAATGACAGATGTAATTCTACGAGGGGACCTGGGGAAGGGGCCCTAGCCGGAAGGGAGTTGGGAGCCATCACCACTATCATCAACCTACAATCTCATGACATCTCTCCCAAATATGGCGTTCAAGATCCACGCCCACAGGATGCTCACCCAATTTCGCCAAGTCCTCGTCCAGGTAAAACTGCCGCTTCGCCAACTCAACCAGGCGTTGCGGCCGGACCATGGCTCATCGACCGACCAACCTTGAGCGATCCCATCGTGACTGCCAATGTAGGTGACTAGGTTCCGACTTCTGTACGCAAAGACCTCTGAGTAGTCCTCCGAGCGTTTCGGACCCTTGTTCAAAATCCGGACGAGGTACTTGGCCTTCTGCACCGCTACTTCGGCCGTAGTCGGCAGCGAGTGACCTTCAATATCGGCAGCGTCGCCCAAAGCAAAAACGTCTGAGTAGATATCGCCACTATTCCCCGCTTTCTTCACCCGCAGCTTTGCGTCCGTCAAGATTCTCACGAGGCCATGTTCGGTCTTTCCGACCTCCAGAGCATCAACGAGCGGCACCGTCTTGTTACCCGCAGCCCACAGGAGTATTCCGTACGGCACAGCCCCTCGGCCTTTGATGTGTAGGTTTCTGGCATCCACTTTTTGGATGATACAGTTCGTGGCAACCTCTACACCTTGCTCCACCATGCGCTCGGTGGCGTACTCGTGAAGCTTCTTGTCGTAAGCAGCCAAGATGTACGGTGCGACATCGAAGATCGTGATGCGGAGCAAATGTGCCACTGAGGGGTAGAGTTCCTTCAGCTCTCGCTGCGCTAAATCCGACAGTTCAGCTGTGATCTCGACACCTAGTATGACAGATGTGTCTCTTCAGCATCTATTGCATTGCCAACACCGTATTTTATTGCCTTACCTGTGGGCCCGCCACCGACGATACCAATGTGAAGTAGCGATGCAGCCTCCTCTTGAGATACGCAAGGGAGGCTGGCTTTCTCGAGTTGATCGAAAAGTTTCTTGCGCAGGGCCATGGCATCGGAAACGTGCTTCATGAATAGCGCATGCTCGGTCACACCGGGTGTTCCGAATGTGTTCGTTTGGCCTTGTCACTAGCATGTTAGGAACTTTCAATCGGATGCCGGTGCCTGAAGACTAAAAAGACTTACAGCCTGGACATATGATCAGCTTGTCATAAGCAAGATCAAAGAGACGACCAGCTGAAAAGCCATTATCTTCGAAGGCCGCTTCGCAATGGACCTGCTTCGTCGCAAAATCGACTGCCAAAGCATTCGCCTCGAGGAATTTATACTGGCGGTCTCGCGTTCGCAGAGATTCCTCGGCACAACTGAAAGGGAATAATCCACACGCTGCAGATGCTAACAGAGGAGTGTATGCACTCGTCCGTCGTGGAGAGACAATGGTCACGGACCATTTCGCTGTGTCGATATACTGCGCGATATAGAGTCCAACCCAGCCTGAACCGATCACGACTAGATCTGAGGCTCTATTCATGGCCATTTGGTTTAAGCAAAGCCGATGTTCGTATGGTTTCGAGCATCTCAGAGTTGGAAGAAAGATGCTTCTTTCTACAAGCTCTTACAAGTTGGACAGATGCATCAATTGCAATCAAATCCCTGCTTAGCAGCCGAAACGCATCTAAGGGGTCATCCAATTAAAGTTTAAGAATCATTGGCAAGTGCTAAGATGCCTTGAACGCCTTGTGGCTCCGTCTGTTTGAGAGAATCTTGCGACTGTGGCTTTGTGATTGTAAAATCTTATCTCCTGAGAAGTTTGTCGTAGCGCCTTAAAAGGATAATTCAGATGTTGATCGTTTAGTATGGAACAAGAAGTAATATTCAAACAAGTCTCGTCCCTCTCGCCGGATGCATTGCCTCTATAGGCTTAGCACTGATAAATGTATCTTGACATTGTCTTACTAGCGAGTTGGGTCTTCAACCAACTAGAATTCTATCTATATTTTTTTCAGCCCAGGTCGAAGCCGTAGACTGTCTTCTACGCATCCTGCGCTGTGCCATCCTTTAAAGAGCATACTAGGGTATCACTGCCAGCTTCTTGAGCACTTTTTGTTCCTTGCAGACGCAGATAAAATCTTTTCCATTCTCCGTTCAACACCACCACATCAGCTCCCTCGCTTTCGCAGTCACTTTGCAGTCATTGCAAACATGCAAAGGACGGAGATCGACTCGTTCGGACCGATCCAGGTCCCCAACGACAGATACTGGGGCGCTCAGACGGAGCGCTCTCTAACCCACTTCAAAGTCAACCAGCCTCTCGATCGAATGCCACCACCACTCATACGAGCACTCGGCATCTTGAAAGGAGCTGCAGCCACGGTGAACATGAGATATGGTCTGGATAAGAGAATAGGCACAGCGATTCAGCAGGCGGCGGCTGAGGTTGCCTCGCTCGAACTCATCGACCACTTCCCTCTGGTGGTCTGGCAGACAGGATCAGGCACGCAGACGAACATGAATGCAAACGAGGTCATTTCGAATAGAGCTATCGAGATCCTGGGAGGTGTTGTGGGGAGCAAAAAGCCAGTACATCCCAACGACCACGTCAATCGGTCTGCTTCCTCCAATGATACCTTCCCCACAGCAATGCACATCGCTGCAGTTTCGGCTCTCGAGGACGAGCTCCTACCTAGTCTTCGAAACTTAGAAATTGCACTGCAGCGAAAGAGCAAACAATTCGATTCGGTCATCAAGATTGGACGTACACACCTACAAGATGCGGTACCCCTGACGCTTGGCCAGGAGTTTTCAGGCTACACATCCCAAATTGAGAATGGTATTGCCCGCGTTCAATCGGCTTTGCCACGGCTGAGATTCCTTGCTCAGGGCGGAACAGCAGCTGGCACAGGTTTAAACACCTTCGAAGGTTTTGGAGAAGAAGTCGCAGTCGAAGTCAGTCGTATGACCGGCCACGTCTTTCAGACAGCACCCAACAAATTTGAAGCTCTTGCGGCTCATGATGCTGTGATTGAAGCTCACGGACAGCTCAATACAGTAGCAGCCTCGCTCTTCAAGATCGCGCAGGATATCCGTTTCCTGGCCTCCGGACCGCGGTGCGGGCTCGGCGAGCTGAATATACCAGAGAATGAACCAGGGTCGTCGATTATGCCTGGTAAAGTGAACCCGACACAATGTGAGAGTATGACGATGATCTGCGCTCAAGTATTCGGCAACCAGACTGCCGTCACCTTCGCCGGCTCTCAAGGCAACTTTGAACTAAATGTCTTCAAACCAGTACTGATTCGCAACCTACTCCATTCCATTCGACTCCTCACCGATGGGACGGACGGCTTCCGTCGACATCTTATTGAGGGTATCGAAGCGCACGAGGAAAGAATCGCCTCACTCTTGGGCAACAGCTTGATGCTCGTCACAGCCCTGAATCCCGTGCTAGGATACGACACAGCATCTAGAGTGGCAAAGAATGCGCACCACAAGGGTACAACGCTCAAACAGAGTGCCATGGAGCTCAATGTGATGAGTAAGCAGGAATTCGACGAAAGAGTGCGACCGGAATTGATGCTTGCGCCAGCAAAGAAGACGCCGTGATGTTGTCCAGCATAGCAGACATTACAACTCCTTGCATACGCTTGATCTAGGCCATTTATTACAGTTGTGCCATTCTGGGACAACGCCACTTCGAATGGCCATCCCATCTATCGACATCAGTTCTGGAAGCGCTCCTAAGCCGCCTAGAAGCCATGGCGAAAGAACCCCACTATGTATCGTGTGTTTTGGTTAAACAGAGTCCACGCAAACTTCAGCCTAACCCATGGTTGGAGTGTATCCATGCGATGACTTTAGATGCAGTCTCCTTGTGCTCAGATGGAGCAGACTTTGCCATTTGCACCACTGACAAAGAGAATAGGGAGTTGAATCTTCCAATCATCTGTCCTTGCGAAGCACATCTCAGTCCAGGATTCGGGCGTATGGTTGTAACACCCAAGAACCCGGGATACGATCGAATGATCATTCCACACAGATCCGCTACCGCATTACGCTGAACGCGGAGACGCTCTTCGTCACCCGCATCCGGCTCTTGTCGTTCTTGGAGCGTGGCACCATATTTGATTAGGTCAATCAGGGACTCTCGCAGAACGATCTGGCTGGCGGCATGGAAAATCCACAAAGACCCTCGCCAAGCGTCATGATACTTGACATATTGTGGGCACCGAAAGCGGACTTGGCCAAAATCGAAAGGACCCTCCAGATCGAGGTTGTTTTCTGCGTCTAGTACATGCGGTCGCCATGATCCAGTCAAGTCTGACATCCACTCCTCCATCGAGCCGATCCGAGCCAATATCGAGTGTACTAGCTGCTCGGTCTGTTCAAGAACTTCCTGGAGTTCAGCACTGGCAATCGGTGAGCTTCGCGTTGTCCATTTTCTTGCAGCGAAGCTGAGGATGATCATCTGCTGCACATCGATGTAGATATGGATGTCAGGGTGGTCAATGTTCAACTTGCTAAGCCAGGCAGTCTGATCATGGTCGGACAACTCATGAAACATGATCTGCCGGGTTTGGAGACGCTGAAGAGCCACCTGCCACAGAGCAAGCTGTGATCGGTCGAAAAGTTGCTCTACTCCTCTAGCCTGGATGACATGTCTGACGGCATCTTTATGCGGTCCTAGCGGTTCGACTCTGCCCAGGTACATGGACTACAGCGGTCAGAGCTTCAGCGGCGCTTCCAAAAGGTTAAGGACTGCAGCGGCACACAACCATACCTCGAAATTATCGATGAGCAGGAGGGCCGCCAGAACGTGATCATCAACAACCTCCTTCTGCTCATTGAGGACATCTCTCAAGCGCACTAGAGCCGCACCATAATACTGCCTTGCCTTGATGTGAAAAGGAATCTCTCCCCCATCAGGACGTCTCATATCGGCGACCGCTACGGCTCGGACGGCAAGCTAGAGTACGGAACCAGGTAGGACGGTAGAGTAGAGGCTGTGTAGGTTATGCATGTGGCCAGGTGATGTCCCATCATTTTCCGGATATAGCGTCCAATTGACGAAGAAACGCTCGACTGCTCTCGTTTCGAGATCTCTCTTCAAAGGTCCAGACACTTCAGCAAGCCCGACAGCATTGAGCCAAGGGAAATGCCGCTGCAGGACGGTTAGGTCGGAGGTTTCGGGCGTCTGCTCTTCGCCAGTCGTTCGAGAAGGTCCGACCTCATATAGTGCGGTCCTCGTTCGAGGCTCTCGTCTCGCTCGTCTAGATCCGACCTGTGCCGTCTCATTTTCGTCGCGGAAGATGAAATTTTCGTCGACGGGAAAGCCAGTACAGATGATGCCTTGCTGGCTGCAGCGCTCACAAGAAGGACGAGCGCGGTCGCACTGCAGTAAATGTCATCAGCTTCCGAATTTGTATGGTGAAGGCTTTGTAGGGTGAACATGGTCTAGACATGTGATCTTCTGACAGACCTTGGCCTTTGCGTCTCTGCACGGCAAGCAACTACGGGCTACGCTCATGCTGCTTCCAGTGTCAACTTTAAGTGAAAAGGTCAGCGAGGTAGTCGGACTTCTCCTCCCAGCAGGTAGACGTTTGGTGCTAAGAACTTGCGAGTAAGGACGATTCCAGCCAGAAGGTCATGTACTACGTACTTCAGGTAGGTCAATCCTAGCGTGACAGGGGAGTGGTTATTTAGTGGCCACTTGGCAATTGGAATGCGTCGCACGATCCGCCAAGGCTAAAGTCGGGGGTTCGAATCCTCGAATCCTCCCACTGACGCCTTTCGTCCAAGCCTGACTAATTGTAAAGTATTTAGAGGCTTGCTAAGCTTTGGGGCTATACCCGATCTGAACGTGGAGTGATAACGTATATTGAAAACCGTTAAATCCGCCAAGCCACCACAGGTTTTTAAAAGATTCATATGTATATATACGAAGCATAATGAGGCTAAAAGAATCTTGTCTCGGGGGTTCTCGGGTGATATCTAGTCACCTACCTTAGTTTGGCTGGGCCCCGACAAGACCAAGAGACGCCAACGCTAACGCTGTGACCTAGCGATCTAGTGCTAAAGAAGACTAGCGTCTCCTGAGGCATGGGACATTGAAAGTGTACTATGTATAGGTACTTAGGTAATCCAGATAACAATCACGCTTCTCGTGATGATTAATTCACCACTGGTACAGCAGTATACCCGGTGAATTGTAACATACTTAGCAGACGCATCAACAGCAGTCGTGTCTATTCAAGAAGGGGAAAACATCATCGACGAGCTTCACGGAAAAGGGAGTTGAATATCAGGGGGCGGCAGGTGTGGCCTTGTCTGGAGCTCCGAGTGGAGTAAGGGAAAAGGTCCTCCTCCTTAGATCTGATCTTCCCGCTCAAGCACCCCGCGATTCAGGTGGGCCGGACTCGCAGACTCAATCCCTGCAAGATGGAGCGTGAGCTCCATCTCACCGAGCAACGACTTCAAAACGTGCGAGACGCCCTCTGTTCCGCCCAGCGCCAGACCGTAGATGTACGGTCTGCCAATCAGACACATCTTCGCCCCCAGGGCCATGGCCTTTGCAATGTCAGCGCCCGCTCTGATGCCAGAATCGAAGAAGATGTCGAGCTTGTGGCCCACAGCGTCGACGATGCGGGGGAGCACGCCCAAGGAGCTCACCCCTCCATCGACCTGTCGTCCACCGTGGTTGCTGACGACAATACCCTGAATCCCCAATTCAACGCACTTCTCCGCATCCGCAACTGTCTGAATCCCTTTCAGAACGATAGGACCATCCCAGTGTTTTTGCAAGAAAGCAATGTCGTCCCAGCCGTGGCTAAAAGTGGGAAAGACGGTACCAGTCCATTCGGCAGCAGCGGCGTGCATGTTTTCTTCGACCTCGCAGCCGTTTTTGGCTTTGAATTGTTCGCGAAAGACAGGGTCGGAGAAGCCGATTGCGACTCCAACGAGGTCCGATCGTAGGAAAGGGTTGTATCTGCGAGCAGGCTCTGTCAGGTCTATTCATTTGCTGCTGTAGTCTGTTCTATTCAGGCTTCGACTAGTAGTGATGACGATGCTTACCCATTGTCCATGTCAGTTGGTCGCCACCCAAGGATATATGTGTCCAGCGTGACAAACAGAGCCGAGAATCCACTTCTTTTCGCTCGGGAGAGCAATGAGGCAGTGATGTCGTTGTGCTGGTTAGAGGGCCAGTATAGTTGGTACCACCTGGTTCCATTTCCGTTTGCCTTTGCGACGTCCTCGATGCTGGTGGCACTGGCCGTACTCATGATGTAAGGGATTGACTCCTTGGCGGCAGCTGCAGCAGAGGCAAGTTCGCCCATGGGATTGAATATGCGTTGGACGCCAACGGGCGCCGTAGCAATTGGGAATGGCATTGTCTTGCCGAGGACCGTGGTGGACAGATCAGGCAGGCGAGTGGTCTTGACCAGGCGCTGAGGCACAATGGACCATTTGGCAAAGGCTTCACGGTTCTTACGAGCTGTTTCGCCGGTGCCAGCGTTGCCCACCACGTACCCCTTTGATTCGGCGGACATGCGAGACTCCGCTTGGGCCTCCCATTCTAGACTCTGGAAGGTGAAGGGGGGTCGCTCGAACGAGAGTCCCTTCTCGTAGACACTGCGTTCGTAGGTGACTGGGTCAGGAGCCGCTGCTGCAGCGCTGGAGCGGACAACTCCTTCGGTCATACTGACCGTCAATTTGTCGAAGAGCTTTGGCACGAACAGCTGAAGACTGAAAAGATGCTAATGGGCCCTTCGTACGATGAAGAGTATCCCGTGCTTCGTCGACTTCTAATAATTCTCACGGATGCAATCACATGACTCGAATGTCTAGTCGTCAGTTCATCGACTGCTTCTAGGGACAGAACTCCTCATCCGGCCAGCTGTTGCACAGGGTCCAATGTGCCGCTCTCGTACCATCCGATCCGACGGCTGACCAATTACGAATGCAGCTTTGGGGTTGGTCCTAGGATTTCTAGCGGAAGCATGACCCGACTAGGCAAAGTCAGCCCGGTAGGTCAATTACCTACACATGCCACCTCCCCCAGACATAGCGGGTCCGATGAGTAGTATAAACTCGCTTACGTAGCACAACAAAGGCCATAAATAGATATACAAAATGAAATCGCCGCACTAGTCTCCGTCACTGGAATCCTTGGTGGAAATGTCGAGCTGCTCTTGGCCCTAGAGGCCCCGGCAGAGTAGTTTAAAGCTGTACGCCATACCATCCTCCGTAGATAGCCACGTTTTCCCGGGAGATTATATGAGATCGTCTATAGTACCTATAAACCCGTTATAGTCCCTTTCGCTATAAACGGAAGCTCTAATCTTTAAAGACTTATCCTACTATACTTAGGCTAGTAAAAGATATTTATATATACTAAGAATACTAAGATATAAGCCTTATAATAGTACTTCTTAGATTTAAAAGATTTATAATTAATATCTTCTAATAATTACTATTTATATAGTAGTAGGTTATAAGATAGATAGGTTCTAGTTTAAAATTCCCTATCTTTCTTAAAGAGTAATCTAGCCTTATTAAAATAAAGTAAAGATTATTACTATATAATAATTCCTAGCTAGAATATAACTTTTATTTTCTTTTCTTAGAATATCTTAGCTTATCTTTCTCTAAGTCCTTTTATATATATTATAAAGGCGAGCTAGGAGCTTTACTTATAAGAATATAAGAGATACTAATATTATTATCTCTAGAATAACTATCTATTTATTAGCCTACTTTAAAATTAAATAAGAAGAATAGTCTATATATATATAAAGACTTTAAGAACTAGGATTATACTATTAACTCTAATATATATAAGAGTAGTAGCTTATAGTTATAGTTATATTTATATTTATATTTATATTTATATTTTATACTCTACTATCTAGCTACTTAGAGCTAATAAGGGCGTTCTAACTCTAGTTTATTAAGAGGAAACTATAAATTATAAAAGAATACCTCTCTTACTTACTCTATTTACTGTAACGCTTCTAGGCTTTTAAAGACTATATACTATCCTCTCCCTTATACTTTATACTACCCTAGTATTAGATCTTAATATTTATATACTCCTCTCTCTTATTAGGGCTACGCCCCTTTCTCTACCTATAAATAAAAGGAGTAGCTAATAGCTCTAACTACTTATATTAGCCCTAATATATATATCTTAGTCTATAAGAATTAATAATAATATAACCTAATATAATATACCCTAGGCGAGCTAATAATAAGGAACTATTATACTACCCTTAAAAGGTTTATACTCCTTTAATTACCCTCTTATCCTTTTTTATATAGTTTAACTAATACTAATAAGTACCCTTAGCCCTTCTACTAGTCTACTACTACCCTAGCTACTTCTCTTTTATACTATCTAGTATTAAGGTATCCTTTTCTATTTAACTTATAATACTAGGTTACTATTACTACTAGCTTAGTAGAAGGCTTATAATACTCCTATTAAGAATTACCGCGTATCTTTTCTATTATATATAAAAGGGAGCTATTAAAGTTACTAGGGGGGGTATAATTATACTTTATTACTACTATTATATTACTATTTCCTAGTACTAGGCCGTATAATAATCTACTTATAAGAGAAAGTAGATTATATTAAAATCCTATTAATTATACCTATAATTATAAGGTTACTACTCCTACTCCTACGCGTAGTTATAGTCTTCTTAGTTAAAGGGGGTAGCTCTAACCTATTATTCTAACTCTTCTACTTAGTATAATACCTTCTATCTCTTAACCTATAATCTCTTATATATAAAGCTAATACTCCTAGTAGGAACTAAGGTAGGTATTATTATATATACTAAGGGCGCGCTTACTACACATATAAAAACTCTATATAAGGAGCTCTACTATTATATAATATCTTAGTTTTATTCTAACTATATTTAGATTAGAGATCTCTTAGCTCTATTAATAAGTAATAGGTTCGTAGCTAGTACTATATATAAGTAGATCTTATTACTAGCTAAGTAGTAGCTTTATTAGCTAATAATAAGAGATTTATTCTATTAACTTAATTATATTATTATCTTATAAGAAGTAGAGTATCTACTTTACTATATTATAAAATAAAATTAGTATTATCTAGTTAAAGCTATTATATACTAGTATTTAAGAAGTATTATAAAAGTAATATTACCCTTTATATAAACTACTAATTAAGTAGTAAAGAGTAGGTATATTAAATTCTATATATTAGAAGATAGTTATATATTTATACTTTAATAATATATATTATAATAAAATATTAAAGGTATAGTTTTATAAGAAAGTTAGAGATTTTACAGTTTTATTCTACCTACTCTAGGATATTTTAGTAGGGTTAAATAGGCTTAATAGGCTAATCTATTATAGACGCCTTACTAGAAATCCCTTAAATACTTAAGTCTAGGTAGTAGGTAGGGCTTTAAGGTAATTAGAATAATAAGGGTAGCTTAAGCTAAAGACTAGGGGACCTATTTTAGGCTCCTACCTACTACGCCCCTATACTATCTTATAGTACTCCCTCTTACTCCCTTAGTACTCCCCCCTACTCCCTCGTTACTCCCCCTTACTCCCTCGCTACTCCCTTTAAAGCGACCCTACTCCCTTTCCTATCCCGGAACGGTAATTTCCAATCCTAAGTTCGGGGTGTCTATAATATATATATTACGTTCTACGTGCTGCTCCGTTGAGCATTGCGCCGTTACCTACTGTTCCTAAGCCTACAGCCAGAAGAGCAACTCGATGTTTCGATATCGCTGTTAGGTACATCAGGTCCGCTGAACGGCGGAAGCATCTCCTATACCCGCCAGTGGCGATATGCGTTACCCAGAAGATAAGTTCGCCTCTTTGACCCTACCTTGTCGCAAATATACGCCCCGAGCTTCATCACCAGTTCAAAGACAATATCTACCACAGGTAGATATCGTGAGCAGCCATTAGCACTGCGGCTTTAGTAGTACTCCTCCCAAAGCGAGGAAAAATGACGTATCTTCTCATTCTAGTGCTCGCGTTACTCCCATTGTCGACAATAGCCCTCTCGACATCGAACACGACAGTCAACGGAATGATCCAAGCTTGTCTCCCGCAGGCAAAAGCTGGCGAAACGCAAGTACCAGAGGCAGTGTACGAAGACTGTATCAAAATCATCCTCGGCTTCACCACCGGACTCCAGCCAAAACAACCCGCACTCTTCAGTCGAGAGACATGGACAGGCGTACACATGCCACAGAAAGGTGTCCACGGAAATTGTGTCTTCGAGATCGACATGTTCAAGGATGCCATGGAGGAATTCGCATCAACGTTCGATGTTGCCCGGGAAGCGGGTAAGATGGCCAAGGAGTGCGTACTGAAAGCGCCTAGAACGGGTGGTGTAGCAGTGGTTGGCAAGCACAATCGTATTGAGATCATACTTCATGGGTTGACGGCTGTCGATCTTCCAAAGGTGATGGCAGGGTGGGAGCATTTGGGGTGCGAAGCTGCTACCAACACGACTATTTTGGCAGCGAGCATGACCGATGGTCCTCCCATCGTACTAAAAACTTGCGCCAAGGAATGCCGTGGATATCAGTATTTCTGGACGAGGTTCGGTACACAGTAAGCTACCCTTTCGAGTGTTCCAGGTTTATTAGAAAGCTAACATGAAATCCTTAGATGCTTCTGTAGTAACGTGATTCCAGTCGTATTCTCAACTTGGAATGGAACACTTACATCAACATGTGAAGATCCGGTGTCAATGAGTATCTATAGTGCAACGGGAACAACAGCGATTGCCTGAAGACAAATGATCATTGGACCTACTAGTCAAACGTACATATAAATATAAATCACAAATTAAAATTACGGTTTGGATACATCATAAGCACCAGTCATAAAACCATGAGCACAACACGTATCATCGACCAGAAATCCATGGCTATTATCAAGCAGGAAAGTAGACCAGCCACAGCCACCGTCAAGCCGGGGTGCATGGAGCATCCCCTCATTGATGACATCATCCCCATGGCTGTGGCTTCGGCATTCTGCCATCACTCTCCACGTTTACAAGTTTGCGCTTTCTATAGGCGTTTGAGGAGAATCATATCGTGAAGAGGAGCATTCTTTACCTCAAAACAAACCCTTCCCCAGTGTGGCACATGTGAGACGTACCGTCTTCGAGGAAGGTGATTGACGATCGAAAAGGAAGCACAATACATCTAATTCACATTGAAAACATATCCAGCGCCACATAAATGATAGACACAGCTTCCATCGCAGTCCATTTGCCTGTCACAAGAAATAGCATCCTCCATTATAGATCTCGGTCCTCTATGGAGAGACAGGGGTCTGGCCAAACACGATATAGTTGAAGGTATCAGCCAGAGTGGCGATTGTGGTGTTTACAGGGATTGCAGCCACACCCCGCTCCTAGAGAAAGTGGCCGCCTGCAAACCACTGAAACCGACAAGCTTGGTCTCAGCCATTTGCTCGTTCAAGCCTCCATTAGTATTTGTTTTGTAGTCCTGTTGCGCGACCTGATTGTCGGTTTTGTCGATGCCGGTCACCGTCACGGTGCAAGGCGGTGGTACGCCAGCCACGGTCTTCTCCGACGGAAGGGCGCAGCCGTAGAACAAAGAGAAGAAGTTGAAGTGATCGACTTTCGTAACGGGGTAGACGACAGTCAGTTCTGGACTGCCTTGGTCTACGGTCGCAAGGGTAAGTGTGCCGTAGCCGATAAGGTTGGGAGTCTGCGACACGAGATATCGAGGACCTTTTTCGTAGCTGCTCTGCTCCATATTTGCCTTCAAGGGCAAAGAACCACGCCGCGGGGGTCCCGTTTGTTGCCATACCCCTTTCGTCGATGGACAGATGATAGTGACCGAGAATGTCCGAAGACTGTCTGTCCAATGTTCATGTTCGGCTTTCCACTACTGACTCCGTTTAGGATGCAATTGGCACGGAGTTCTCCGTCCATACAGTTCAGCACAGTCGCGTTGGCAGCGTCTGGATTCCGTATGCCGGCAGACAAGTGATACTACAAGGTCCCACCAGAAAAGAGTGGGTCGGGTTTGCTATTCGCTGAAGGTGGCAGACTAATGGCTATCAAGAGTTGACATTGGGTTATTCGATAAGAGAACCTCAAGTTTTCGCGAAACAAGGCTTTGAGTGATGCAATACATAGTAAATGGCCCCTGTAGAAACATCACAAACCGCGATCTTCCCCAACTAGGAACATAGCAATCGACAGCCACTCGCATTAGAATCTTCAACTCGAAGCAGCACTCTCCGACCTTGATTGACATTCGACGTGATGGGATTATTCAGGAGGTGACACCTGTGTCCCAGGAGCAAGAACGACTTGGAGTGTAGCAAATTCCTGTTTGAAATTCAAGATCGAATATTGGACAACCTGAGTTGTCCTAAAACATACTGAGTGATCAGCTTAACAGAGTTGCTCCTGCGGACCGTGTCGAGCAAGACGCCAGCCTTATCTTCAACACTGTCTCAATTTTCGGATCCAAATCACATGTCGTCTTTGTCTCGATCATGCTGAAAACCTGATTGGAAGGACCAGAATGTTATCTATCAGCTTTGGCTCCTCCAACGCTGTTGCATGTTGGGGGGTAATGGCTGCTTTCCCGGCCTTGGGAGCATGATCAAGAATCGCTATTGTGCAAACAACAGGGCCGACCTTCTTATATGATGGGGCTATAGAGGTGGGGATTTGCTGCTGCTTTTGCGCCAAATTCTGGAGATTTTCGGCTACAGTCAGCGCGACAAGTTGCAGGGAAGAATGACCTCAGATGGACAAGAATGTCTAATTGGTGATACCTTGTATGCGCTCTCAATGGCTGGAGTAAATTGTGATATAATCCTCCTCCGGCTTCCTGTCATTCTCGGCTGGAACAACCACGCTGGCTTTGCCATGAAAGCAGGGGGTACCCAAGTCTCGCTTGGATGTCGACATTCAATATCCAACTCTGCCTGCAAGCCCCCTGCTGCCAGAAGTACACGGTAGCGTTGGTAATCCGCACCCACGATGGAGTCGGTAATATCAGGAAAGACCTCACGGATCAAAGTGTCCTTAGCAAAGAGGTAACGTACAAAGCTACTGGCAGCTTGATCCGGAGTCAATCTCCATGGATAGTCTGGATCCTTCTGATGCGCGGAGGAAGCGTATTAGCCTTTGGAATATGAGTTCACTTGACTTGGATGGAAATGATAGAAGGCAAGACACACAACGTCTACAAAGAAGAGTGATCCGAGGATTAGCGGTAGCGCCTCTTGCGACTTGGGAGTCACCTGATCTCCGACTGTTAAAATGCCGTGTCGAGGGAGTGTTATGGAGAATAACGTCTGTGCAGGCCAAACTTTCTACTTGGACCTCCCACACTCTCTCTGATCCCGGCCTGATCAACGCCGACTGGTTTTCATTTAGAAATCGAAGTACATCTTATCGGGCGGAAGATACGCTCAGATCAATAAGATTGTAGAGAGTTATGAGGAGCGAAAGCAATCATAAGGCGAGAGGTCTTCCACAACAATAATCGGAACGCCTTGGGAATGTTGAACGGTCTCAGGGGTCTGATGGATGATTTGGCTATGCTAGATGTCTGAAAAGGTGAAAAGGCGTCTAGGAACAAGATAACATGACAACAAGACTTTGTAGACGTGGCCACTCGCTTGTTATCTTGGCAGAAGGGCTTATTTCTAACAGGGAATAGCTCCCATCCTAGCCCAACATCGTCAATCACGCTAGTCCTTCTCTGACATTGAGTCACGCCATGGGTGTTTGACTAAAGAGCACCACAAGCTACCGTTAAAGACTGCCCAAGCAGCTCGCGCTGGGGCAGGTTCAATTCACACTAGGCCCATCTCGATGCTTATGTTGCTTGGGCTGACAGTCGCTCCCCGGGCACCGAACTCCCGACGCCTTTCCACCACAATGCCCACCCAGCCACAAGAACTCCCAGACGAGCTACATGCAGTAGTCCTGATACTGCATCTCAAAGAGGCTTGCTAGGCATCCGTATAGGGGAAGTTTTTTGGAGCTCAGACTTTGGTCCAGTAGATATACTCGGTCAAACGGGATAGATTTCCAACAAGACTATGGAAAAGGTGGTCCAAACCGGCGTGCTATCTCAGTCGCGGTCCCTTGACAAGCAGGCCTTCAAAGGATACCTTGGAAATATCTCCCCAGCCGCTTGCAGGTGACGAAGGCTCTTCAATAGTAATTAAGTTCGGACTGGGACGGATCAAATGATAATATTGACCCATACGGTCACGAGTCCTAGCCGTTGAAAGCCTGACGCACAATGTTCGCATAGTCTCGAAGCATATATGCAGGCAGCTTTCATTTCAAGAGACGCTGGTCCTGAGTCCCCACCCACAACCGTGTTGCATCTTCTCTTGCGCAGCGTCGAACGTGATTCTTTTCAAGGCTAGCAATCGATTCGTTGGCCTTTGACGTTGCATCACCTGAGTGTAGGCTGCAGACCCCGCTGAATCAATGTGGCCTTGGATCGTGCGCGAGTGTAGGGGTCGATCGTTCTTCTCATGTCCCTCCCTGCTTGAGTACGGGAAATGCATGGACGTCTGTTGTCGTCTCCTCTTGGTATACTCGCGATCAATGTCTCTCGGCCTCAGGCTCTCAAATGATGTTCGTGCAGCAACGTGCCCGCCCAGACCTGGGGCGGAGGCACTTGAAGGGCGTCCAGAGACGACGATATATCCCTCGTAAAGGAGTCCAAACGCGAAGATGAATTCCAGTTCCCAACACGTGTCGAATCCAAACCACCTATTCCACGGTAGATGTCACTTCCTTCCGGGGCCGCTCTTGACTTGCATATACCGCTCACACCCCTACTCTCTCCCCAGCTGAGAAGCGCTGCCTCTGCTTGGTGGCGTTGGTGAGTGGAAGGTGTTGCTCGACAGACGATCTTCATGGGAAAGACCATGGAGACGCTTCCACCACTGCTCGTTCCCCTGCTTTCGTGGTAGGCGACGATTGAGAGAATAGAAGCACAGTGTATGACGATACGTTTTTTATTCACTTCTGGGTCGCCTGAAATAGCCTCCCATGCAAGTGAATTGGCCAGGACGATAGCTGCATCGTACAAGGCTATATTGGTAGCAGCAAAGGTGTCTTCGAAGTAAGCAGTACGAGTTTCCCTAATGATCCATTCCTGGGAGTCGTTCTGGAAATCCGATAGCTCGATGAAACGTGAATAATCATAGCCGAAGTTGATCGTGTCCGCACATTCGTCCCAGTATCGAGCCAGCCATGAGATCAGGCTTTGCGCCTTGACTTCTGCAATCCATCGAGCCGATTCGTAAGCTGCATCGTGCCCCTCCTTTCTTGATCTCATGTGATTTCGCAACATAAAGAGACCTGGGACTTGGAGAAGGATGTCGGCGAGCTTATCAAAGGGGTCCTTATGATGGTGCTCGAAAGGAACGCGACACCATTCCTCCGAGGCGAAGACCGAGGGACGCTCTTGGCTTATTCCAATATAGATCTGTATTCGTCAGTGTCACATATTAGCGTCATTACAGGATGCTCAAACTTACCGAACCGAGCCTGACACTACGAAAGAGGTGGTGAATGATGCCATCTTGGCACATTGTAGGGCCTCTTAATTCAAGCATCTTTCCTGCAGCTGTGATGTGCTGAGCCCACGCAGCGAAAGAGGTGGTCATGAGGCATTCGAAGAGGGAAAATAGGATTGGTGCACTTATTGTAGCTTCGCTGATTTTGCTGGCGGCGCTTCCGCACCTTGCTAATTGGAGTTCTGTCTCATGATTTTCATGGCGTTGGCTTTCAAGGCCTTTGTCGTACCAATAGCAGGCCTCCAGCTGCATGGCTGCATCGCCACGCTGTTTCCCATAGAGAGCCATTGATGCAGCGCGAATAGAGCAAATGAGAGCGGGAGATGGTGCAGCGCTCAAGATGGATGGTAACTCGTAGACCCAGATATTCGGCCTCGTGGGATTTGCTTTTGGGTTGAAGAAAGTAGCGATGAACTGACGGAGGAAGGTTGGCTGACAATCATTGACATTGATTGGCTGATATGGTGAAGCTAGTTGATCGCTATGGTAGCCACCACTGGGGTCTCTGATCAAAGCTTGGCTACCTTCCAATGGTATTATTGTTGATGGCTTGTCAACAGTGGCATCTGTTCTCACGGACCTTTCTTCGTCAGATCGTAAAGACGGTTGAGGCTGAAAAGATAAGGGGCTGTGGAAAGACGTGGTGAAAAGATGTTCCTTCGGCTTTACGGGCTTATTGTCTATTTAGAATTGAATATTCAGCCAGCTACTCCAGGTATGTTTCACAATCCATGTCAGCTGCATACCCCTAACCGTTCTAGAATTGTCATGTCCTCCATTGATCCTATCTATGAACAAGGTGCCTTGCAGCGGGCCCGGACAAGACTTCTTGGAGAGGAGACACTGGGAGCACTCTGGTATCTTCTCGTCACACTGGTTGGCTTGTTAGCCATATTGTGGCTCTGACGACGCCTGATGCCGTGTTATGCTGCAGCAGTCCCGTGGATGTAGGATGAACTTACCTTGATTCGGCGCTGGCGGCACATCTGACATCCCCTACTTCGACCAACATGACGGCCCATGGTAAGATCGTGGAAGACGAATAGAAATTCAATTTCAGGCAAGGAGTGATAGCTTTATGCCAAAATTCATACAAATGATCGTGTTTATACCTAGCATACCAAATGAACTAGGATCCTGCCAAAATTCCCCACTCATAACAGGCCATACAAAGCGAACAACACAGAGCTAAAGAAGGCAAGTGATGCATGTCAACCAACTCCTCTCTAATCAAATGAAAAGAGAGGAGCATCTGGTTGATCGAAGGTTCATATGAGAAGATGTCTAACTACGCCAACATCAATGACGCGTATCATGTATTTGATTGGCCTAAAATTCTAGTGCCGCGCTAGATGTTCCACTAAGCCCAGAACAGTAGAATCTACTATCACGACCTTTGAGGCGTAATGAATGCTCGACTTGTAACGAGGCGACCAAGACCAGAGCGCGCAAACGGTCTAATTCTGAGCCACATCCTTACTCGTCATGGCTTAACTTCCTACTTCCCCAGCCTCGGCGTCAATGCGGATCGTGAGTGTGCTCAGCTTTTGGTACGACTCCGTCCTCGATACAACTAAGGGGACCATACGGACACATACAAAACTAGCAAGTTCATACACAAAATATACTCCTCCATGCGTTTTTGGAATCATAAGACGTGGAATGAAAGGAAAATGCAAAACGCTCGATTTCATCTCATCCACATTTACCGAAAGATCTTCAGCCCTCATACCTCAATATTCCCTTCCCCCTGACAGAAATAAAAACAGGAAGCGTTCCTTCCTCCCTCAATCGTACTATCCCTAAACCCATCCCCCTCAACATCCTACCCAAAAGGAAGAAACATCTCAATCACCAAGCTAGCGAACTGCCTACCATCGCACCACCTCACTCAGTCCCCCGCCCACCCCCCCTGAAAACCACGTCAAATCTCAAACCTCAAATCCCAAGCTCCATCCCCCACATACCCCTAAATCCTACATCCCTCACAAAACCAAGATCCAAACTCCCATTCTCCGAAACCCTTTCCCTCCATCGCCATCTCCACCTCCACTTCGCTCCCCTTCCCTTCCCTTACCCTTTCCTTACCCTTCCTTTACCCTTCCCGTGCCCTTCCCTTGCCCTTCCCTTCCCCCCCCAAAGACCAAAAACAAAAACTGAAAACCAGTCAAAACCGAAAATGCCAATCCCCTCCAAACAACAGCAATCCTCATCGCTACCAGATATCCCCAAATATCCCCTTTCCCCCACCCTTCCCCCACAACCCATCCAGCTCTCAGCGCCCTCCAACATCAACCTCCATCGCGATCAGAGTCCAAAATTCCCAACAAAATTAGTCCGGCCTTGCAAGAAAAGATGGTCGTGAGAGTTTCGGATCAGTAGGTGTATTAATAAATGGTAAGAGACATGTCGCTCTCATTTTGTTCGACTGTCGGATTAGATGAGAGGATCATACGGCAGGGGACAAGGGATCTGGTGTTCGTGTTCTGTTTTGTGGATAGATACGGTAGTGAAGCTTTCGGCACATTCATGATCTGTGGTCATATTGGGGATGGAAAGGACGACATTGAAGGAGTAATATCGTAATACGCATATTGCTACTAGTGGGAATATAGTTTGAAAAAAATAATCAGAGATTTGGGAAGCAAGTAAGCGGCAAGCCATTGCATGGACTATGTATGATACGTACTCATCCACCATGAATGCGCCACAAGCCGTGAAAGTGGGAGAACATCGAGGGTATTCGCTATCCACATATACTCTTCTCAGTGCCAACCGTAAACGCCGATTCATACCATCATTCGCCCTCCATCCCCTTTCCGGAGTGTTCAACACCATTGATGTACGGGATCCGACAAAAAGTGCAAGGACAAATGACTATGCCTTTGGTGTTGGGATCACCTCTCCGGGAAACGCGAGACGCTCATTGGGAGGAGTCGCTAACGGGGTTGGAGGCAGTCTTGACGGGAAGCCGGCAGCAGGGACTGGCTTCGCAGTCGACGAGGATGTCGACTCCGTTATGTTCTCCAGCGGTATCCCCTTCTCTTCATCGACACCGCTCATCTTGCGATCGTGGTCAGCCACCTCCTCGGGACTCATATCATCGAATACTGTCTCTTCGGGAGATATCACACTGCCCAGCCCAGTCTCCCCTCCCTCCTTGCCAACCAGCCCCTGCTTTCTGCGAGTGTAGAAATCTGGTCCTCGAGAGTAATCACCGGCCTTCTTGCTGTGGTTGGGAGCGTAGAAGCGCTTGTCGACCCTGATAACAACATAGGCCAAGATGACGATAATCTCGATGGTGAAATTGAAGATATAAAAGCACGCCTTAGATTGGTAATTGGCTGGGTGGCTGATTGGACGGGTGCCACCAGCATAATTTGTCCCCGCGCGGTAGCAGGCCCCAAGGCAGAGCAGGAATGCCGAGGCAAGCAGGACTCCAACCTTCATCCTGAATCTGCCATGTCCAAATTTCTCCAGTCGCGTCTTTCGCGGTATGAGAATCCCACCGATGACCAGCGGGATGGGGAGGAAGGAGATGACGGCGTAGAAGGTTTGGCCGTAAAGTACGACGGCACGATCTATGCGATTTGTATTTTTGTTGAGGCTGAAGAAGCTCTGGATGGATGTCGTGATGAGCATTACCAGACTGACCACGATGAGGACGTATGTCGCTATGAAGGCCCAGTGGAAGGCGGGATGCCAGCCAGAACGTGGATGACAAGATCTCACTATCCGCTGAGCGAACAGAAGGTTGATGACGAAGAGCAGGACCACTCCAGCGGCAACGAAGACGTTGGCCGCGATAGCTATGTTGACGTTCTTAGGTCGTGTAGCCCAGACGATGCGCATGACCATGGTGGTGATGCGAGCCATGCAGAAACCGAACATCATGCCGGAGATGTGGAATTTGTGGCCTCGTCTTTGGTTGACTTGGAGGATCGTCATGTGGCAGACGGCGCCGATGAGGAAGAGGACGAGGAAGACTGCGCAGATGGGGACATCGAGTCGAATGGTGGGGAGGCCGCCCAGGCTTGCGGTTGTAGGTGGGTAGGGACCTTTGGGGTTGTGTTGGCTCATCGCCGCACCCTGAGATGGAGCATTGGAGTCCTGCACGTTGAATTAGTTGGTGAGAAAGGCTTGGACCACAGGGGAGACTTGTGGACTTACCTGTCTAGACGACAGGAATGTAGCCATCTTCGAAAGAGTGTGGGTGTTCATCTCCATGGGCTTGCCTTGATAGTGTCTGAGTCAAGGGACGAAGAATGGTGGGCGATTGCCTGGGCAATAATCATCTGGTTGTCACAAGGAAAAAGGACGTCGATGTACTTTATAAATGACAATACATCAAGGAGGGTCGGCTTCGGCTTCGCGCGGGAAGATGCAGGTCGGAGTTCTGGATTGAATAGACCGTGCTATGTCGTGCGCCACACCTCCTGCACTCTTCGGTAGAAGGCATCGGCGGCAGAGCATGGCTGATAACATACTGAGAGAACTTATCAGTTCCCTGCATGTCGGCGCCAATTCAACAGCGAAGAACGAAGAAGCGAGGGGCACGTCTCGGGCGGAGGACCATAAAGTCCGGCCCCGATTCTGAGCTTGGACTTTCCAGCCCGTGGATTGGCTCGTGAAGCGAGTCAGGGCTAGCTCATAAACATTTACGAGTTTGGATCAGGATATGAACCAGAACATATTCACAGCGCACTCTCCAATATCCAATACCCCCCCAGCACACGACATCATAAGACCTGTCCCACTCTGCCACCCGTCACAACACTGTCACGCTCGACTTGTCCATGCTATTCAATGCTCCCTTCTTCGCAGCAACCTGACTGGGTGTCGAACAATACGAAGGCGGCACGTCCAGCGCCGGGTTCTTGAGGAAGAAGTTCCGCGGTCGTAGGAGCAATGTCATCGGCTCCGCAGGCATGACCGGATAGTCTTCAGGTGCCGGGAGATGCGTGATGCCAAATGTGTGCCACAGCACAACGTCAGTGTTGTCGATGCTTTCATCGCCATGCGTCGCCATCCACGCCGGGAGTCCTTGCGACGGCTCGCCCGACGTCTGGGGCACATGGCGACCAGCGGGGTGGATCTGGTCATCTTGGTCTGTGGTCATGCTTAGCCAACGTTCGCCAAATCACTCGGGAAATGCTTACATTTGGTGACGTGAATGGCATGCCTGGCGAAGCCTGCTCGCTTCCACACCAGACCTCCCTCCTTGGGTAGCAATGTGGGCACCTCGCGACTGATAAGCTTGTAGCTGACTGGCTTGTGACTGTACGGATTGATCTTGTTGGTGTTGGCCATCTCCCACGTCCGGCTCGTGCTGCCATCGTAATCTGACATCGATTCTTTCCCCGTGCTGAATTTGGTCTTGTGCGCATAAAAGGCGTTACCATATTTGTTCTCCGCACTACCGACTTCCCCTGGCCCAGCTTTGGCGTCAACTTGAAAGACTGTATTCTCCGGCCCGTCAATATTGGGATCCACTCGCAGGCAAAAGAGATGCTGGTGGTTGTGAGCATTAACGCCCGGATAGACTTCGGTTCCCCAACCGAGAGTATCCTCTCCCGGGTTCATTGCGTAAGTGTTTAATATCCCGGTGAGCTTGATCTCGAGCTGTACGGTACCATCCTGATGGAAGATCCAATAGACACAATACTCGTAGTTCGCTGCGGTGAAGACGTGTGAGATGAGAAGCTTCCTTCCGCGAGTCACGATGACAGAATCGTCACGGAAATCCGTGTGCTTGAACAAGATGCTGGCGTCTTCTTCGTGTATGCATATGGCGTTCTTGATGGTCTGGCTGGCACCAGCGCGGTTGACAAAGTCGGCACTGTACCTTGGTCAGAATTCCCTGACACAAGTGCGGAGATGAGACTTACTCTATGTACTTAATCGCGCCTTTACAGTCACAACCCAGAGCTAGACTGTTGGTCATATAGCCGCCTCCGTATTCGCCCAGGTCGAATGCATGCTTTCGTTGATGGGGATGCTCTGGATTACCGTACGGTACCACCATCTCAGCCAGAGAGAGTCGGTAGAATACCCCTCTCTCGTTGCCCTTGTCATTGTAGGTTATGTTGTTCAGCACAATACCCTCCCGATAATTAAACCCAACGTGTACTTTCCAATTCTGCCATTCAATGATCCTCCCATCCACCTTGAACGAGACTCCTTCGGGCTGTGAAACGTTGATGGGCTTCAGGTCTTTTCGATAGCCGCCCTCTGCCTCGATGGCTGCAGCATGATAGTTATTTGGCGGTGCTTGGTTGACCGGCCTTCGTACGGGAGGTACATCAATGTGTATGATCTCCTGGGTGTCGCAGTTGAAAATTGGCGTAAAGTCAAGAGGATAAGTATATTGACTGTCGTCTGGGTGCGGTCGGTAATACATCAAAGCTTGCTGTAGCCTGACTTTATTGCCGAATCGCTCATCGAAGCCAATTGTCCACGCTGGATGGCGTTAACGACATGTCCTCTTGCAACTTTCGTGTTTGACTCACGGTCACAGTAAACCTTGTGCATATCCTCCTTGGGTATCCCAACGATACCGCATTGCTCAATCACCTTCCGGTCCTTGCGAACGACATGCTCAACGATCTGAAGATCCTCCATTGTGATCTATATCCATGAGCAGAGCTCCCATGTCCATTTTCCTCTATCTTCACATACCAGCGGCTGCACACCCTCATCCGATTCCCATTTGATGATCTTCTCCTCATCCAGATCCACCAGCCCATCATACACAGTCCCTCCTTTCTTGATAGCCACAACATCCGCAACGCGGTGGGGCTGCTGAGTGTGGTCTGGATCCGCGAGCCACTGCAGCATATGCTTTTTCCGTGGCTCCTGTACGGTGACTGCATTGTAGTACAGAGGACCATGCTCCTTGTTTACCACCGCTACTGCCTTCTCGATTTCGGCAGCGGAGAGAGGATCGAAGGGATGAGGCGGGGGAGTGGTACCGCTTACATGCTGAGCGACTTGCTTCAGGCGTTCGAGAACCATGTCTGGATTATGTTTGCTGCTGTACAGTCAGTCGTAGTGATGTTTTGCAGAGGTATGGTTCAGCAGCTTGAGAAGAAGGTATGTGGTATGATGATTGATGGCTATCACTATGTGCTATATGCGAGCTGCGAGTAGGTGAACGGGCGATTGGGTCTCGCGTTCCCCTTCCCAAAGCAGCAACAAGATGGATTGTATCGCCTTTCCCTCGACCAGTGACATCGCCGTTGAGCGGGGAGTGCAGCGGTTGATAAGGAATTCGGCTCAGGGTATCTTCACCTCATCTGGCTAGACCAAGGTGACAAGCACAACCAGCTTGACATATCGATGCATTAGCCGGCGCTGGTTCGATGTCGGAGCTTAGGTATTTACTTCTAAAGTGTATATGATATGGTTGCAGGACTGCAGCGTGGTGGAGCCAACGACCAAGTGTGAGCATGATACACGTCAAGAAGGTACATGAAATATGGTCAGAAACAGCGTAGCCGGCTTAACCAAACCAATCATCGGCAAATTCAAAGACATAGGGGACCGCAAGCCTTGTTACAGGAGTTTACGCAGGCCTATATAAGGCGCAACCCATATCTTGACACAAAACTCCCGCTAGACCGTAGACGAAATTGCTGCATGCCCCCATCTCCCGTCTAAACGCCATTCTAGCATATACATTCATTAGCCCTTGCTCCCGATCTGTCCAAATCTTCCAAAGACTCCCCCACCTCCACCAGGTGTCCATGATCCCATGGTGCCGCCCCCGTTGCTCTGCGCTTGCTGTATCGGGGTGCCGGTAAGTCCGGTATGAGAGCTTGCTGGCGTGATTGGGGTGCCTTGAGTTGTATTGTTGTAGATGGTGGCACCATTGAGGTTCGGAGTCTGTGCTTGTGTGTCGGAAGAAGTGTAATTGTTTTGTGAATAGGTCGTCCCTGAAGACCCCATCCCATTAAGCCCCCACACATGGCCAAGGTACTTCTCGTCGTCGATGTCGCCTTCGAAGATGGCGCTTTTGACCTGCCAAAATACCTTGCCCGTCAGAAGGCTGTCTGATCCAGCCTGGTGCGCAGCACCGATACGTTTGATGTCTAGATTGTTGGCGAGGTCCTGTAGTCCAGACTTTTGCCCCAGGTTGTTGATGATTTTTATAGCATCTGGAGTCAATTCTTGGTTTCTCGGGGCCGTTTTGATCATGTACTTGATGTCGTATATTGCAGGAAAATAAATGCTGAGGAATTTTCGGTATTCACCCTCGTCGTTAGGTAAAGGGTCTCTGTACATGAGCTTGACAAGGTAGGCAAAGTCGTAGCCTGAGTGAAATGATATCCACCGCACTTCTTTGTCAAACGTCAGGCCAGAGCTCACCAGTTTCGCACCAAATTCCATAGGATCTATGCCGTTCTTCTCATGAGCATCAAAGTCAACACCTGCATGGACCAGAAAGTCAAAGGAGTCTGCATTGTACATATCTCCGTCGGCAGAGAAGTGAAAGTTGAATTGCCAGGTGCATGGACATGGCACGAGATTGTTGGGATATATGGGGAGTCCATCTTTGTCTGTCGGGTGGGTCGGCGGGGACTCTCCATCCTCGTTAAATAGCGTTATGCCCAGTTGAATCACTTTCAGAAGGTCGACATTGCAGCGTAGCGTTTGGTAGTGGTAATCTGCCTTGGTGGTGAACGCGCCCATTGGTCGAGCAACAATTCCAGGAAATTCGGTGTCCTGGCTTTCTCAGCAAAGGTCATCGATTCCAGCCAGAAATCCATGGCGCGTAACGAGGATGGGATCCTACCATGCTGATATATGGATAATCATCTACCAACACCCTTAGTGCTTTCAGTTCTTGTTCCAAATTCCCTTTCCATACGTCTCGAATCCTCGACTTCGCTTGAGCTCTAGACCCGCCTGCACTTCCTCTCCGCATTTGTTCTTTTGCTTGTTGCTGCTGCTGTAGTAAGGCCCCATGCTGGAAGCCCATGACTGCTTCCCTGCTCGCAAGTCCTGTTCCACCTGCACCAAGGCCGACGCCAGATCCAAAACCACCTGCTAACCCATTGAGGTTGCCTGTAGGAGCGAAAGCGTTGATGCTGTTAGAGGCCCCATGCGCGAATCCGTAGGAAGGTGGTGGAAGCCCGCCTGAATTGGAGGATTGGTGTTGTGGAGTATGAGAAGGTATATTTGGCTGTTGTAAGTGTGAGAAGGCGCCTGAGGCTACCTGTGGGCCACCAAACCTATGGTTGGGCGGGGCCATAGAGAATGAGGTGCGGTGCGGAGGTCAGGTTCGAGACGGGCAATGAAGGCTGGGAACGGAGATTGGGGCCTTCATGAGGGTGGAAAGGCATGAGAAGATCTCATAGCAGTAAGAAAATGTGGCGATTTGTCTCAATACCAGCGCGTGTTCATCTTGATAATGTCACAAAACCAGCCTTGTATGATTGGCGCAGGGAGTGAAGATGTTCAGGTACTTGAATTGAAGCTTCCATTGCGGGTATTCTAGGCCCATTACAGACTAGCGCAGGCTCGACCCCCTCGGCGATCTGCACGTATAGTATGAGCCTCAATGCCGTCCATGAGTACGAGTTCTCTTCGAACGAGGCATCTGTAAGCTCTCGCATGTAATTCGTGGTCACGGGCTCAGCCGAACAATTACGTACTTGTACTAATAACATCGTAGCAAGAATGGCACCTCCGAAGGCCAATTTAACCGGCTTCGATCCTCGCAAGCTTGCGCAGTCTTCAGGCATGCCATCCAACGATCCATGGGCACGAGCGTAAGTCAATTCGTCACGGTGCTTGAGTTTGTTCTGACTGTTGCTTTCAGGGAAGCATGGCGGTATACAGGGCCCTTTACTAGGCGGAACCGGTTCAAAGGTGGCTTACCTGGTCTGGGGATAGCAACGGTGGCCTTTGCAGCATATTGTGGATATGAATACTTGTTCCTCCAGGACGACCATCATGGAAGCAGTGATGCCCACCACAGCGAAGAGCACCATTAAACGTGCTCTGGCTAGAGGGCACGAGGAACGATATGGATACAGCAACGATATGCATACGCATAGCATCACGGCGTCCCTTGGAAGACCACATAAAGGTTGAAGAGTTACGGGTTCTGAGCAATCCATAGAGAAACCTTCGGGCAAGGCTGCAGTGGTATCTACACTTTCGGTCATGGAGGCGGCTGATGAATCAGAAGCTGCTCAAGAGAGTAGTATCACTTGGGACCAGGAAGGGAGGACAAGCTATCAGAATTGTCTTGTACATAGGGCAGGTCCGAAGGGGACACATGTCTACTGTGGAACTTGCGAAGCGCTGAATCTTCGCACTTGGCATCTATCTGTAGAGGTGCATGATCAAGTTGAACATCATCAAAATAATTTACAGTAGCCAAAAGCGATTCTCACAGTGCTCACCAAGCCAGCGAATTCGATCACATTCCGAGCATATGCAAAATTTGTGGTTGAACACCGCCCCAATTCAATACCTTATATCCTAGAATAGTGGACCCTGGACTTACCCAGAGTCAAGGCGCTACTTCCTCATCAATTAGTCCGAGACAACGCCCACGATGTCTGACGACGAGGTCATCATCGAAGAGGACGATGCCCTCAAGAGATTCCTTCCAAGTGGTTTTGGAAAGCAAACAAAAGAGGCAGATGTGGCCCGACAATTGGGGAAAGCGAAACGGCCCAAGGCCCATGCAGCCATCAAAGAGTCTTCCGAAGAACGACCCTCCCCTAAGGACAATACCGATGATAATAGCTCCGAGGAAGAAAGTGACGAAGACGATGAGTTTCCTGTCTCCCACGAGCTGGTGCTCAAGACCCACGAGCGGTCCATCACTACCTTGACCGTCGATCCATCTGGTTCCAGATTCATCACCGGCTCTACAGACTGTACCATCAAGTTCCACGACTTTGCATCTATGACCCCAAACACGTTACATGCCTTCAAGTCGATAGATCCCACGGCCACGAAGGCGTCTGCCAGTACAGAAACTCATCCGGTCCACCACGTCGAGTTCAACCCCAACTCTCCAAGTCAAATACTCGTGATATCTGCTACACCGCAGGCCAAGATTTTCAGTCGGGACGGTGAGGAGCTCAAAGAATTCATCAAGGGCGACATGTACCTTAGAGACATGCATAATACCAAGGGACACATCTCAGCCATCACTACGGGGACATGGCATCCTACGAACAGAGACCTCTGCGTCACGGCCGGTACCGACAGCACGCTCCGAATCTGGGACTGCAACATGCCGTTGAAGCAGAAGGAAGTGATTGTACACAAGTCAAGAGCGGCTGGTTCAGCAGGCAGAACAAGGATGACAGCAGTAAAATGGGGTACGCCGATACAGGGAGGAAAGAGTCTACTTGTAGCAGCAGCCCTGGACGGCAGCCTTGTGATGTGGGATGGAGATGGTCCATTGTCCAGGCCGGCTGCAGAGATAAAAGAAGCGCATAAGAAAGATACCTGGACGGGAGGACTTGATGTTAGCCCCGATGGACGAACAGTTGTCACTCGAGGTGGTGACAACCTCGTCAAACTATGGGACACTCGGAAATTCAAACAGCCAGTCAGTACCGTCGAGCACCCGTCGACGTCCGACCAATACGCCAACAGCGATATTCGCTTCTCGCCCACTGGTTCCTCAATCATCACGGGGTCCACGGACGGCAACCTCCATATCCTCAATCCTGCCACGCTGAAACCAGAGCTCGTCACACCAGTCACAGCTGGATCACCGCTCGTCACCCTGTTATGGCATGAAAAGCTGAATCAAATCCTGACTGGGTCCGTTAATGCAGAGACGCATGTACTGTATAACCCTAGCACTTCTACCAGGGGAGCTGCAATGGTGATGTCAAAGGCACCTAAGAGGCGCCATGTCGACGATGACCCCAATTTTACGACTGATCTGTCTCAAGGCTTGTCAGGCGATGCTATATCAACCGGTGACGGTTTACGCGCTGCCCCGGCCGGCACAAGCTACGGAGCTCGCCATCCCACAATAGGTCTGACTGTGTCTGGAAAATCTCGCGATCCAAGACGCCCACACATCCCCACGACCACTCCATTTGCCAAGAGTCAACCCGACGAGAAACACGTTAAGGAGAACATTCCACTGAGCTCGATGCGGGATGAAGACCCGAGGGAAGCACTCTTAAAGTACGCAGAGAAGGCTGAGAAAGATCCAATGTTTACAAATGCATGGAAGCAAACGCAACCGAAAACGTTGTACGCGGATATAAGTGATAATGAAGATGAAGATGGACCCCAGAAGAAGCGAGCTCGGCAAGGCTAGGTCACGCCTTGCTATCATCCAAGCTATTAACATTGCCCGCAGTCGAGAGTACTCATATAATCAAGTGCTGTTGGGCCCACTGCACAATCGATGAGATGCGGTTCCCTCATTCTTTCCCATTAACGCGGTATGGTACAATGCGGTCATTCAGCATGCTTGGCTTGGTAGACTGGGCTCATATGAAAAGTCATCCGGTCAAAAGCCTGTTTGAGACACCTTGCTTCAACTGAGTCAGGTCCTTGCGACTGAAGGCGCCTACTGACGGTCCTCGCCCAAGAGTTTGGTTGTGCCGTTTGTGCATGTCAAGCTTCTTTTTCTAGCAATTGCTGGGAGGCATAAATCAACCATGATCGATAGACACTTCGGACTTCTCGGTGAGTAAGGAAATTTTGATGAGGTTCATTGAGACAAGTCCGTCAATGTGCCCGTCTTACTGCAGCCCGATCTTACTGCCGTTGAAGGTCCAGGTGACGTTGTCCGGATCATACAAATTAGCCCTTAGAATGCACGCATAGGCTATACGTTTGAAGAGTGAGACAACAATTAGACGAGAGGACCGTTCTTAATTATTGTTATCCTGTCAAACCTTTCCGGGTGCCGATGCACATCATGGGTAACATGGAAATATGCGATCCAAAGCTTCCCAAAGGGAATTGACCTCAGACTTTGTTATGGATTCAATTTCCGTACTACAAGACCCTTCGTTATTAGATCTTTCTCGTTTCAAAACCATACGCTAATCCTACGCATTCCTTCCTTACCCGCAACCCTGCAACTACTGACGGCATTCTTCGTGCAATTCACCCGCCTAAACTAAGAGCCCGTCGACAGCAACTCACCCTCTGGATCCTTGCGAAATGGCAAGCTTGTCCTCACCGCCTTCCTTGCCCTAGCTACAGACACTGCCGCAAGGACCATGTACACAAAGGCGCCCACAGCAACAATAAGACCAATGAATGCTCTCGCACTTCCAATGTCCCCAGCGGTAGATTTCAGCGTGGAAGCACGGTCAGAGAGCCGGGCGTTGGGACACCATCGTGATGCGCTGAAACTCTCGGTTATGTTCGGAGCGGTCATCTCACACTGCATCCAGATGCTGAATTGGACGATCCAACCACATAGCAGAATAAGAGACGAGATGAGAGCGTGGACTGGTGAGAGGGATCCGCCGAGTGCCATAGCGATATCCAAGGCTGCCCAAAAGAGAGTGAGGAAGGGCATGGTGCCAGTGTAAAAGACAAGTTCCCTATCAACGCCGGATATGTTAGCTCAGGTCGAACAAGTTTGCGGGGCAGAGGAAGACGAACGCTTTTGACGGTTTCCCAGATGCGGGAGCATAAGGCAGCTTTGTCATGTCTCGGCCCCATATCCCCGACAGGATCAGAGTGATGAATGAGAGTCCAAGAATACTGATGAGTGTGACGAGAACGCCCCGTAGCAAGTTGGACCACCTCGAATCACCCATAGCAAGGCGCATGTTGGTAGTACTATGAGACTATTGGGATAGTCGAAGCGTAAAGATGCCTTTCAATGAAGGAGTGATGGGAACTGTTTTTGAGTTGAGACTGAAGTGAAGAATTTCGGGGGGATGCGTGAAATGAGCGGAGACCAGTGATGACTTTAAGTATCAGGGCGTGTGGGAGGGACTGGCGACAACCATGCAGAGCACATCTGCTGATCAAGGAGCTGCACGATCCTTGGATGTTTGATCACCGTTGCCTGTCCGTCTGGATATCAAATTAGAAACGGCAGTGTCTCGGCGGTTATGCACGACTGGAAGGTGCACAGCGAATCGAAAAACATACGAAACGCTTGGCGCCAAGGTTTCACTCAGCCCCCTCACTCGCAAGACCTAAGCCAATGAGTACAACAGTATCGCGCCTATTTGTTGCACCAATTATTTGCCGCCGACCATGTGTAGGCCGTCATAAGAGCCTTGTGTCTCAGGATAAAAGATGACACCCTGATTTTCAGTATTAAAGCCCCCAGATACTATAATTGTCACCCGTCGAAACGCCACGTACATAACAGATTGCACCAAGAAACATGAGGATATGTCGTGGAACACAGCTTCAATAGAAGTTTTACCGCGGCGGCAAGCCAGATTCGAAGGAACTCGGTGTAAGCCAGCGCATAACGGGGCCGAAAGGAGGAGGGTCTAAGTAAGGTATGCAAGTGTACGACCAAACCGCCGAAGAATTTTCAGCCCCAGGTACTATACGTATTGAATCACTTGACCATGGTTTTAATACGCACCAACATGTGCATCAAGTATGTGTGTGAGATGCTGAAATGGGTCTATTGCCAGAGCGACTGCTCACAATGAGTCGTTCAAGACTTGACTCCTCGGACATCATCCTAATCAAGAAGGTATTGATCAAAGTGGTCATGGAGAATCTTTAGTGGTAACGCCAATAATTACCGCTGTCATTGATAATCTATCAGCGTTTCGGAGACCCCTTCTGCCCAATCTTTCGAAGCGTTCCTTGTTGCTAGCTTCGAACACACCTTTTGATAAATTTTCTGTAAGAACATTACTGCAATGGTTTTTAACCCGTCCAATCGAATACCGTCTCGGCAAATATGTGCTCTCGCAGGTGACCCTGTTACCTCATTCCTTCTGTCCTGTATAGAAGGTCTATCGTTTCGTCTGGCGCTGATTAGGAGGATTCGCCTATATTGAAACATGAAGAGCTCACTCAATCGGGATCGCTGTCTGGGAGGCATTCCTATATGCTGAAACATGAAGCTGCACATTATTGGGGTCGCTGTCGCGGAGGGATTCTTTTGCACCGAAACACGAAGAGCTCTACATGATTGGAGTCGCTGTCGCGGAGAAACTCGTATATGCTGAAACATGAAGCTGCACATCATCGGCGTTGCTGTCGCGGAGACGTTTGGCGAGCAAACCGTTTGACATATGCAGAATGGGCCAATGCTAGCTAACGAGCAACCGCTTCATGGTAACATGGATATATTTGGGGCTTTGCAGACCGCGGGCTGAAGCTGCAGCTGCATCTGAGCTGACAAAACTAGATGTGTGTGACTTTGACTGGTTCATTCACAGTCGAGATCAGGTATAAATGAGGCCTTCGATCCCGGTGAACAAATCTATCATCCAGTCTACTTACAACAGTACTTCCACAGTCTTGCCTCGGCCGCGCTGTCGCTATCTTGTTCTTCGCCGTTACTCCTGACTCTGTTCCATTCGACAGCAACATTTCAGCCGATCCCAGCAATGCAGGGTTCAAACTTCGCTACCTTCTTAGTGGCAAGCATTGTCGCTCAAGTCTATGCATTACCGTCTCCGCCCATCAACCTTCTAGAGCGAACCCCCAGTCTCGCATCCCGAGACACTATCCCTTCCATGAACATCATTGGCTTTACCGAAAACAACGCCATGGCAGCTGCTGCTGCCGCAGCACCTGTGTTCATGTTTGGTCAGAATAGGGGTATGAAGCCATGCTACCCTGAGTCCGCGGTCCTGCTCGGATCCAACCCTCCCGTGAAGAACCCAGGAACCGATGCCCCAGACTTTGGCCCTGCTGGTGCAAATCCCGGCGATGACTGCACAGGTCCTGGCGATTATCGCGAAGGAGGTTATAATTTAGGAAACCCTTTTCCGGTCTATGTATCAGCGAAGTATTGTGACAATCACCAGCAGTGGCGTGTCACATACTCTCTGTACTGGGTCCATGATGGTGCCTTATCCGAAGGTCATAGACACGACTGGGAAAGCGCAACTGTAGCATGGTCAAGCAGTGACGGTGGCACCAATTGGGATCGAAGTGTGAGTCGCTAACAGTCCGATGGCCGCTTACGATGCTAACGGCTTTTTGAGGCTCTCTACCTCTCCAAACATTCCGGTTATTCTGTTTATGGCTGGGGCGACATCATCTCCGTCGAGGATCCCACTGACTGTAGCGAAGTCAACGGCGCCTACAGATCGCATCCCAAGGTCTATGTCGGATTCTACAAGCACCCCATGTTTCGTAATAAGGAGACTGATATCAAAGTCGAAATCTTGACCCCCGAGGACATGGCCGATAAAGAATTCCGATCTGATGACTGGTATTATCTTCCCCACGGTGGCGACCTGCATCCTGGCTCGGAAATCGGAGATTGGAATGCTCCAAATGGTATCTGGGATTACGACCATGCGAACAGCGATCCGTGGAATATCATGATGGACCAGCCTCCTGACGGTGTGAAGAACGTATGCGATTTTGGGAGCTAGTCTATCACGTGTGTCTTTCTTCCTTCGCGAGCATTATATGGGCGTTATCTTTGGCTTGCATTTCGAATGGCGCATGGTTGCGTTTGAAGCATCTGAATTGGTCAGCTTTGCGTTTTCATCCGCCTGCCTTTCTTTCCAAGGCTGTTCGGAGGTTGCTTTATATTGGTGAAGGGGTGGGGTTAAATTGTAAAGTACCTCTTTCACAACTGTTGGTCCTAGACGTACCTCAAGGCGCGAATCATAATGGGACATGCGGCACGAAAGAGGTCTGGGTCTTGGAGACCATGGATGCGATGAGATTACGAGTTTCGTCCGGGATCTTGCGAGCGGTGGTGACGGTAACGCCAAGGCATGGATACTGACGGGATAGTACGCTGGATACCTGCGATTCATGGCACACACAGCATTTATCTCTAGAGGCCACCGCTTTGCGAGCGAGGGTCTTGGGAGGCCACGTTGCGATATGAGGATTTACAAGGCTCTAAAGAAGAAGCGGGAGGATTGATGAGTCGTGTGCCAGGCAGGAGGTCCAATATATATATTAAGTAGACAAGATGTATTCTATATCGACAGCCAATATGTGCCATCGCTACATTATATCTGAATCATAAGCGCTGGGATCAATTTAAACCGGAATGGAAGGCTGAAATAAATCAATAATGCTGCCATTTCGAAGCGCATCAGAGCAGACTTCCAATATTAATCTTCGGGAAGTAGGCGTTGTAGCGTAAGCTATCCTGCACATAGAGAAACAGCTGTACGAAGGTACAGTTCGCCTGTAGGCGCGCTGAATGCCCTCAATTGCACTCGCTGCAAAGAATGTAGATTCTGTCACAGCATCGGATCGTAGCTGAGGCGTGTTGATAAACTGTGATAGTGGGAAAGGGCGAAGTGATCGGCCTTCAAAGATCTTGGCCTTTGATCTGATGCAAGAGCCATAAGAAGATCCTCATATAAAATAGTATCTTGACCTTTAAGCGCAGTCGCTAAAAGGTGTCGTGGGGCGATATGGTGCTTAATTTTGCTAGGTACGAGGTGGACCCAAGGGTGCCTTGTACGCTCAGGAATCCTCACCATTTCTGTCTTCTCCCTCTTTGGTCTTCTTAACGTTGAAAATTGTGAGAGAATTTGGGCAACGCGCTTTAGCGTAACTGCTCAATACTCATTACCAGAATAAAGCTTTCGTCCGAGGCTTATGACAAACGGTCGAGAAGGGTCTGTTGCTTGAACTCGACCCTTTTAACCAAGCTTCGAAGGGTAATATTAGAACTTTCTCTCATACTATCCTGAGCGTGATCATAGAGATCAATGCTCCCAGAGAAAGATCGCCCTTTCGCTATACCTGTGGAGATGGTCCTGGGCCGCACGTCTTAGAGCCACTTTGCTCCACGGTACCAATCATCTCCGCCTGTTCATCGCAATACTTCGCCATGAATACATCATGGATAGAGAGACCGCGGGGCTGGTGTGTCGTCCAATGAACGGCGAGAGAACCCGCTTTCTGTGAATACAATACGTGAGCCTTTGATAGACGTTGCAAGAGACCCCCGACAGAGACGTACAGAAGTCATTTCCGGGTGGTGGTTCTTGGCCTTGCTTCTTATTCCTATCATGTTATGTAGATCCTATAAGATTCAGCTGGGATATGGGATAATTCTTGGTATAAATTCCTTACTATGACTTTCGTATATGTTTTCAAATAATACGTCTTCCGAACACCGCTTTGTTCATCATCTAGCTTCCATCCATTTTCGATCAAAGTGTTCAATGCCACGGTCAACTCCTGTTCGTTTTGCCCTTCTGAGAATCTCGGGGGCATAGTTGAGATCTTCAAAGTTTGCTTCGACGATGGAAAGTTTGTCAGATATCGATGGGTTTGAGACATAAGATGCGATCTGAGGGGTTGGGTTATGAAAAGCAATCGAGTACAACGAGCTGTCATGGTATTACTGATGGATAGCGTGCGAGAGACACATTATATCTCAAGTGGAGGAGGGTTGATGAGGGGTAATTGGACTAGCGTTGGAAAGCATGTATTTAGGGAGCCAGATGCCCCTATTATTCCTACTCCTTAGCAACCCCCATAGTAGCAAATCAGTATCAGATAACGACATCACAAATCCCACCTTTTCTAGGGTGGACCGGAGGGTCCCACACGTGACTTCGTGTCAGATTAATTACGGATAGGGCTGAGCACGCTCAGAGAAGTATTCTAGTAAACAAAGTACCCCCTATGACCCTCCAGTTTCTATCATCTTCAATAGCTTGTTCCCTCATCCACCAGCTATTGGACTTCAAAAGCAAGCACGTTCGCCACAATGCCTAAAGCTTCACGTCGCACCAGTGGCTCCACGGCCTCCGCCAACCGCAAAGAACCATACACGAAGACCTCACCCAAATCCCACTCAACCCCTGACAAGGAAAACGTCGACCCCCAAACGAAGTCGAAGGCCAAGCCCAAGCCCAAGCCCAAGCCCAAGCCCAAGTCAAGCAAAGTCCACGTCCCTCCAACAGAAGACTACCGCGACATCGAGCTCGAAGAGATCCTCGACGAAGTCCCCTGCTACGACAACGCAGCGACCGTCCGCCGCAAGCTCGCCAAGCTCCTCAGCGACAAATCCATCATCCCCGGCACCAACAATAAGAAATGGAGCCAGGCGTCCATGGCAAGCGAGATGCAAGAGCTGGAAGCGCGCGACGGCGCCGTGACTTACAATAAGAACGCCGTCAATGGACCTACGACGGCGTGTTTGGCGGGGTTCTTGAAGAAGAGCGGTAATATGGGAGGAGGGGATAGTCCGTGCTACTATTGGGGTAGCGTGTTGTTGGAGAAACTGAGGATCTACAATGGCGAGAAGAAGAGTAAGACGAGGGTGCAGGCTGAAGAGGAGTAAGTGATTATTGATTTCGTTTCCTGTGCTACGCCCTGCCAGGGATAGGTCAGTATGGCCCGGAGCTTCTGCTCTTCCAAGGAGACGCGACTGGAATCCTGGATCGCGACGTTTCGAAAACGAAGACACAATCCAAGCCCGCATCATCCACTACGCCAACCCCATCCGCCCTTCAACACGCTGCTATACTACTATGCGTGCCCCGAACATACGGAGCAGTGATTCCACCCCCAATCCTCGGCCAGTATCTACACCAGCAGCCATCCTAAGGACATCCCATCAACACTCATCATACCTTCTACCCAAGAACATCCCCAAAGCCCCTCTCGAACATCTACCATCACCTTCATCGTGTCACATATCTTAGCCGCATTCGCTAACCTCTCAAAAACCAACAGCATCCCAAACGGACACATGCGCTGGGACCCAAGTACCCAGCGTTTCTTCTGCGCACCTCACCTTCCCATGCCTTCGATCAGCGAGTTGAGCAAAAGGGAGAGGATCTAGAGCTTGCATGTATATCGCTCAAGGGTTAATGTATGGTACTGTGGGAAAGTAAAGATGTTGGAAAGTAGAGTGTGTGAGTATAAAGTTTGTGATATGTTCGCTTCATATCGGTGTGGATTGGATGGTGGATGTTGTGTCTTTTTCTGTTGTGGGTGAATATTGGATAGCTGTTGGAAAGCGAAGGAAAGTACGGCTCAATGTTAGAAGTTGTTACTTTATAGACGTCAGTCCCCGGCACACCTCGCGTGCACGACCAGGTCACTCACCGCTGTTTGCACACTTTGGAAGTGACTCATCGGACTGACAAGGATAGATGTACACAACCATCACTCTTTCATCACGAATAAATGCTTGACTCGGTTTACCACCTCTCCCTATATCAATCCTCTAACCCTCTTTACTTCCCAACAATCTCCCGATATGTCATGATAACATACATACTATTAACCTACCACTACGCTAGCCTGCAAATGCACGTAACACAAACCAAATGACTATACGAAATTGGGAAGTTTTTAAACTTACGCCTATGATAGGTAAGAAGCTAGATGAGAAAGAGTGCAAGAGCCAGTGAACCATCCCACCTCCCTCCATCCAATAAGCTCTAAGAACCCCCAAACTAAAACTCCTCGCACCCCACAAATTGACGCAGCAGCAGAAGCCCAACACAACCACCGCCACTCCCTCCGCAAACTCGAAAAGCCCACAGACCCCTATTCTCAATCAGTCAGCCGCAAACCAACACTGCAATCCCAGTAACCAACCCCAACTCCCAATCCTCAAGAAATACTCCATCATCGACAATCCTTCCTAAAAACATGCAAGCAGCCATCGATAATCTCTCCCCTCCCTCACATCAGAAAATCGAGTGACATGTCGGCTCAAAATAGCGCTAAAATCATGCTCGCTCAGAGAGTGAAAAACTCGATATCGTTCATCGAGTTGGTGTCTTAGTATAGAGAGGCTCAGGTTAGGGCTTCACCGGGTCTTGTTTGTAGGCCTTGGGTCGAATGGCTTTGGCCGTCGGGGGTCATAACCATAATCGTATCGGACGGGGCTCCTCAGTGCAAGGAGGTTGTTAGGTGGCCTGAAAATCAGTAGGGGAAAGGTGAGCTAGAATAGATAATTCAAGGTAGGTAGGTAGCACAACAACTGGATTGACACAGATTATGCCGCGCTCGTCGATTGAATAGATGAGTCACTAGGTTCCAAGCTCGGAAATTCCCGTCTCATACTCCGTGCTCAAAAGAAAGCACCCGCGATATTCCAAGACATGAACTTCGCCAACTGAAATCCCAATGTGCATATTATTGATGGCGCGTTCTGCGCCGATTTCTTTGAGACCAAAATTGTTTCCGCGGCGATGTGGTGGGGTTTAGAAAACGCAAGGGATGTGACTATGTACAGTAGTGCGATAACTCTGGGAATTCGGTAGGTACTCGTATGCTTCGAGCAGGGCAGAAGCTGCATCATTCTCAATATTCGAAGACAAAACTCTTTCCGTGACCCCGCAGATGGAAGTAGCAAATTACTTTTATTGAGACGGGCTCTTCCAACACACCTTCCAACAATCACATATACACCGTATAATGTACATATCCATGCTAATAAACCGCCTGAGGAAGAATGGAAATATCTCCAATGCCCGACCCCTGAAGAATCCTCAGTGACTTTAAAAAAACATCCAACAGAAGAGCAAGAGACATTACTACCATATGCACCAGACTCCGATATTCAATCCTCTACTCATCCCCCACCCATCACCAAATCATCCCGATACGGGCCATACAGCGTTTATAATAAGCCTATCCGAAACAAGAATTTCGATGAGCAAAATATACCATTAAGTCCCCACACCCATCCCAAAGAAAACAAATACAGCCCCATCCCATCTCCAAACCCACACCATCAAACCCTCGTAACTAAGCCGGCCCAGACGAACAGTGAATAGTAGAAACGCCGGGCAGGTCCCACATACAACGCCATCAATCCGAATCCAGCACCACAACCTCCGCCTCCCCCTCCCCAACAGACTCAACAACTAGCTCATCCCCAGCCTCAACAGCACCCACAAACGCTCCATCCCCCTCCCCCAACACCACCTCCCCCCCACCCACCCTCACCTTCGCCCCGACCCGCCGCATAGGTAAATGCACATACACCTTCCTCCCCCTCCTCTCCCTCACAGCAGCCCCATCACCACCACCCCCAACCGTCCAACTAGCCTTCGCCCCCTTGCTAACAATAGACGCACCCATCGAAAAATCCGCATGGATAGGAATAGTGCCCTCGATGACCGGAACAGCGTCCTTCTCCTCCGCCCTCGTGGCCTCCGGTCCAGCCTTCAACGGGCTCAGGATAGTGACGAATCGATCCCGCTTATCCTGCTCGGGAAAAGTTTCGGTATGGTACGTCGGCGGCAACCCCTTCTTCCACGGCAACGCCCAGATTTGCAAAAAGTGCACCTCGTCGCTCACATGCTCGTTCTGCTCCGAATGCGCGATCCCCGTCCCCCCAGTCGTGAATTGCACATCGCCTCTATGCATGCGAAAGAAATCGTTCTTGCTACTCAGCATATCGGCATCCGACTTCTTCGAGACCATGGAGTCGCGATGCGTCAATTCGCCCGAGAGGATGTAGGAGAAGATCTCGGCGTCGCGATGCGGGTGTGTGGGAAAGCCGGACTGGGGCGCGACGCGGTCTTCGTTCAGGACGCGCAGGGAGCCGAAGGATTGGAAGGCTGGGTCGTGGTATTGGGCGAAGGAGAAGGTGTGGTAGGAGTTGAGCCAGCCGTGGCTAGCGTGGCCGCGGTCGCTGCTTCGGCGGCGGACGATCTTCATGGCTTTGGATGCGGCGGAGATGACTGTTTTGGTTGTGGACATATAGGTATGATGCTGAAGTGGGGTGTGAATTGATGATTTGAAGAATTGATGACTTTACCCTTTCAAATAAAGAAAAACCGAGAAAAGGGTTTGTTGGAGACCTTATATAGACATGACAGAAAATGCTAGTACCTTCTATCATTTATAGGGGAGAATATGCGATATGTAGTATTGTTAGGAGACGATTTGTAAGTTCTGAGCAAGCACTGACGCAGCGCAAAGGTTTCTCGCGAAATGACGAATCGATTGTATATGCTTAAGGTAGCATATCGGAGCCTAAGCCAGAAGTGTACTAACTCCGTGCTAGCCGCATATGGACAAATATCTTGGCTCAAGTCAGGGAGATGTACCGCGGGACCGCTTGAACGTGAGAAAGCAAGCTGTTGATGTAGAGTGTGAATCATGACATCGGGTAGGGTGTGGGGTTTGCTGTGTATCAATGGACAACATTCCCGAAGACATCGTGTGGTCGACGAGGAACCGACGCCTGCTATTCTTCCGCAACGCCTACACTGTACTTACCCCGTCCAACGACGCAATGACAAAACCTTAAACGCCATGCTGAAGAACGCTCAAAAGCCCCATAAGTAGTGGTCTGCCGTTAGTACATACATATACACGTAGCATCGTTTATTGCTGGGTATCATTGCTGTGATCTGTCGCCTTCCCTTTGCTCCTCTCACGTTTCAGCCGAAAGAATTCGCCCAATGTGGCGCTTACACTCTGTGATCGTTCAGCAGCCGGGGGGCGCTCATCCGGAGGCGCTTCCTCCGAAGCTTGTCTGGCCTTTGTGGGCGAGGAGACAGTGAGGACCTCGCCACTAGTCGAACTTCGCATGCCTCTTTGAGATTTGGAATTACGTAAGTCCAGACCAGGGCGTTTCCGCGCAGACGGCGTGTCAACTCCTCTTCGTAAGCTATCGGCGATTACTGCGCTCAAGGGAGACGACAAAGGCGACAACAACGGGCCGGGCGTTAATCGGGCCATCGATCTTCTCGATAATGCGGATGGACGGCCAGCTTTGGAGACTGAAAGCCTGCCCTGCCTCTGTTGAGCCTGTGGCGTTGAATACTGATCGGAATGACGTGCTTGGGATGGAAGGAGAGGAGACGATATAGTGCTTTCGAGCGGTTGCGGTCTTCCAGGAACGAGATGGTCCCGAGCACCTTCCGGAGGGTCCTCAGGTATGGAGTCTGGCTCGGAGAACCTGGAAGATGCCGCAGAAGTGTAGGAGAGGAGTGGAGGTGGAGTACGTGGCGACTTGCTTTCCTGTTGGCCTGATGTTCGTCTCGACCCTCGTGGCGTGGTACCTGTATCAGCTGCAAAACTGATCGAGGATTTTCTTCTTGTGGCATCATTCTCACCACCATCATCGACCTCATCTTGGTATCTTTCTTCGTCCACCATCCCAATGGCATTCTCCTCATCGCCTAGTATATCATGTTCCTGTTCGTCCTCCTCAGTCGCTCTTGCGCTGGTGATCAAATACACTCCTAGGAATGTCAATACACAACCTCCGAAGAATTTTCCAAACCGAGATGCATCCGCTGATTGGAAGTCTCGGTACAGGACAGCGCTCCCAATGATCACAGAAATTGTGAACAGAACAAATTGTATAGGGATGACTTGGGTAGAGTCGAAGTGTTGTAACGCGCGGTTAACGTAGCGGATCTGCAGTAATGCCGTTGCAACAAGGATGAAGACGAGGAGGTATGTGATGGGAAAGGTCAGGGTGCGCCAAAGGGTATCTGATAGGAGCGAAGCAACACCTTTGGTGGAAAGAGCCGTATAGCCACCTATTGTCCCTTCAGTAAAAACCTCCATGAATAGTTTGCATTATAAATACCAAAAAGACCGACAAGTCCAAGATCAATCAAGATTGTCCTCTCGCCGTACCCCCCACTCGCCCACATCAACGAGATGATCAATGCCGCCGTGACCCCTAGATACGTCTCAAATTCCCATCTTGTAATAGCTGCCCAAACATCATCCGGACCCATCTTGACCTCCGAGTTCTTCGCACTTAGAACAATCGTGACTGCGCCAGCTATGGCAACCACAACGCCGAGGAAATCGCGTAGGCGGAATCGCTCCTTCAGCAGCACCGGAGCTATGATGCAATTTGATACCAGCGCAACCACACCCAAAGGAGATACGATCGAGGCTGGAGCGAAGCCATAAGCGATGAAGTTGCCGGCTTCGCCAAGAACCATGAGGACGATGCCGGCCCACCAGTATGGTGACTTCAGATATGACTCACGGTCCTCTTGAGGCTTCGCTTTCTCGGACTGCTTTATAGTCGACGCGGAGGAGCTGCGCGAGTGTATCGAGCCTTCATGGTCCGTTGAGCAGTAGTTCCTCGTGCCATTGTCATCGTGGTCCTCCCCAGGCTGCCCGTCTTCTGCTGGGGCATTAAGATTCACCTTGGCCCGCTCTTCCGCGATTTCAGCCTGTTGTGTCCCGTAGTTCGTATGACCATTGCTCTTGCGACCATCATCCCAATGTTCGTTGCTCTCCTCTTGTTCTCGACCGAGCCGTATGTGGGCGTACCGCTGGATGTTCAGAGCGAAGGAGATGAGAATGTTACCGATAATCGCGGTTACGATGCCAATGAGCGTAGACCACTCCCGAATCTTGGCGCCGACGTCTCCTTCGGTGGTGCCTATCGTAGGATTGTCCAGCAATGAAGCCATTGGAGATTCCTTGGTTGGGGTCAATAGAGTTCGCTCGAGAGAAACCAAACGCGTCAAAGAAGCACACAGTCATAGACGTCGAGTCATCGGAAGTGAATTACAATATGAAAACGCACAATGAGAATATACAACATCGCAGACCGAAATATAATGGATGATGTCGTTAAGAAAACTTGGATGCGCGCAGAGCATCATTCGGTATTCCCGAGGATCTGCCGGCCAGTATCTACACAGTAGGCGTTCTAGGCCTGAACATCAAATGCAAGTCATCCTTAGGGAGATCTTGATGAAATCTTTGATAGGGGGGATTAAGGCGGTGTTGACAAATACTGCTATTGGTACAGTAGACCTGTACTAGATACAGCTACTGCGTGGGTTCAAATCCTACAGGGGCATTGTCATTGAGTCCGGGGCACGTTAGTACGACACTCGTTAAGTTTACCAAGAGTAAGACTACGAGTAGGTCTACTATATAACTTAATCTATAGAATAGAGCTGGTATAAGCGAAGTTCTTTAGGTCTTAACTAGAGGGCTAAAAAGACTCTATAAAGAGCTAGGGATTATGCTGAGCAAGCTCTCGATAGTTAGTCTCCCTTTATAAAGCAGGATACCGTGGGAGTACTCCTTCTTTAAAAAAGATCTACGGGCCGTTAGATTCGTACTCTAGAGTAGCTACTAGTAGTCAGAATTAATGTAACAGGACTAGGATAGCTACCTTATTAGCTACCGGTACATCCATGGCAATAGATGTAAAAGACAAGGACCGGGGGTTCGACTCCCCTAACCTGAGACGGTTCATGGTTCACCAGTCTATAAAATGCCTAGATATGTTTTTTTTTGATAGGGGGGATTACATATCTACTCAGCCTTGGTGAAGATGTTGACTACCATATGTGCAAACTCGGTACATCATGGTGATGATTAGAACTGTGTTCATGTCTAATTCATGTCTATTGGTATCGCTACTTCTATCTGTGAGCCGGGTCTTTCGTGCAACGCCTGCAATGCATTCATTCTTTCACCAGGTTCCATCCACGCATTACGCCACTTCATGATCCCAGACATAATAACACACAGGGTGCGTCGGAATAACATTAATGTTGACCGCACTCCTCACATTGAAACCTTGCTCATTCGGCAACTGCAAACTTCGAGCGAGCTCTCAGCGAAGCTCCAGTGTAGTAGAGCACCCATATGCCAATCACACCCATACAGCTCAACCCCGCCAGTAAACTCACACCCCTGCCGACTCCCATATTGATGAAGAGCGGCCTTGCGAACATGATACTGCCACAGGCCAGCGCCGAGCGAAAAAAATCGTTGCCTGCAAACAGGGAAGCGGCGTATTGTGGGTACGAGAGCGGGACGTAGACGAAGATGCACTGCATGACCACGAAGACACTGGCGCCGTAGATGGTAATGCCGATCGTGGGCGCGATCCAATGGATGGAGGGGTTCGCGGTCCAGGCGAAGAGGAAGAGCCCGATGGGTGGACCGAAGGCTCCGAACAGGGCAGGCACCAGTCTGTGTTCTTGTGCACGAAGTCCGTTTTTCTGAATGTCTGGGACCAGATAGAAGTAGAGATAAGCGCAGTATGCTCCGACGCCCGTAATGCATGAGACCAAAATGCACGTGAAGACCACGCCGACGATGCCGAGGGAGAAATGGTAGTAGCCCGGGTAGACGATCGGGAAGACTTCAAAGAACGAGTAGTAGATGCCATAGACCAGGGCGGTGTAGGTGTTGACGAAGGCGATGGCAGGATCCTTGACGGTAATTTCAATGGGCTTGACGATAGCATCAATAGCAATCTTCGAGGGTGCCATGCCTTTTTGATCGATCTCAGATTGGGACCTGAGATGGTTATCCCCCGTGAAATTTCGCAGGCGTTTGGCACGGCGGAGCAGGATGTTGGGAGTCGATGTCTCTGGGACGAAGAGAAACATGACGATGAACACCGGTCCGGCAATCCAGAGGATTTCCCAAAGCCCCCAACGCCAGCCTTTGGCAGTGATGGCGAAACCTGAGAGAAGAGGGCCAAGGGCCGGGCCGCAGTAGGCGGCAGAGACCCAGACGGTGATGCCGTAGGGCAGGTAGAGCAGGGAGTACATGTCTTGCATTGTGGCGGCGCCGTTGGCGAGACAAGGGCTACCGAAAAATCCCTGGAGAAAACGGAGTACGAGAAGACCGGCGAAGTTGTTGACCAACGGCGTGGGGATAGAGATGATGACGAAGAAGAAGAAGGTGATGATATAGACGGGGCTGCGGCCAATGATTGGAATCTCTGACAGAGGCGCGAAGAGCAGGGGACCGATGCCGTAGGCGAGTACGTACAACGAAAGAGGAAGCGAAGCGTTTTCAGGGGAGATGCCGAACTGTCTGATCACTCCCGCTTCGCCGGGGGTGTAGATTGCTGAGCCGGTGTAGACGGCGAATGTGTAAAGACAAACGATGAAGGAGGTGAGGTTCTTCTTCCTGAGTGACCAATTTTGTGGGTTGGCGGGATCATCGGTGGTGTACCAGTCGACCAAAATGTTACCGTCTGAGGTCTTCTGAGGGACTATCGGTAGCGATTGCGTTCGCTCGATAGCCAGTTCTGCTTCGGCTTCCAGACGTTTTTCGGTGTATGGAGTCGTTGATTCTCGCGACACAGTGCGGGTCAAATCTGGTTTTGCTTCGATGTCGCCAGACCTGATGCTGCGAGTCGTGGCATGATGCTTCAGCTCGGGGAGCTCGTCTACCGCATTTTCATCTGCGTCCGAGTCCGAGCGCGATGCTGCCTTTTCTGAGTTGTGCGCATTGAGCATGGTGTTGTAGGATTCTGGCAGCTGGAAGCCATCAAGTTCCTCTGGATATCTGAATATCTTGTTTTTGGTGATGAATCGCAGGAGCTGCCCAATAGGCGCTTCCCTCATGAGATCAGACATAACGAAAGCAGATTTTCGGGGTATCTTGGGTATTTGAGAGGTGAAGAAGAAGTGAGAAAAAGATGGTTATGCTTATGCTTCACGATACCTGGATAAAAGCGCTTGGTTACAGTGATCAATCACCAAGTTAAAGGCCCGATTAGGGAGAGAGACTCGTGCGAGATGAAAGAGATGGAATGAGATGAGATTAGCAGGCGTAGCAAGCTCTATATACCACTAATGGACACCTACCTTACGTATTGATCACTACGTAAATGTTGAGCTTTGTAATATAATGTAGTGGAGTCAGATCCTTCGGCCAATATGTTGTACGATCTGCATCCTCCTGCAGGATTTAAATGTCTTCACCGCGTTCTAAGTCCTATCGCCGCAATCAAGGAAACAGCGGTCGAATATCGATCCGATTCTGGTGATGATGAGAAATTGATATGGAGCCATCCCCCCTTTGAAACGCGATATTGTCCTAAGATCTCACAATTTGTAAGCAGAGAAGAGTCACAAAGTTACACCGCCTGGTCCGACGCTAAGGTATGTTTTGTCGATTACTCAACGCTAGCGATGTAGCTTTCTTGGCAAAGCTTGGCAATATCGAATGAACACGAATAGGGAATAGGTTGACCAGGACCTATCCAAAAGCACATCAGCAGTGAAAGCAAACCGCAAAAACATAGCAGCATACTCACACCCACACTTGAGACATTACTCCACCATATCCAACTCCAAGCCCGTCACTCCCCCACTTACCTGGAAGAACACACCCCCATCTGGCCACAATTCCCACCATCTTGTCAGCTCGACCAAACGGCCCTTACACAAACACCACCCTTTCCGCCTTCCTCGATAACTCCATCTCCGCCGCGCTCACGAAGCCCAACCCAAGCGCTCCCCTACTTCCACCCCCCTTCCTTCCCCCTAAACTCCTCCCCACCCCAACAATGGACGAAACATTCACCCTCCTCCCCCTCCACATCGACCCAACCTCCAAAGCAATCACAACCCCCCTCCCAACCCTAACCCCCCACCTCACCCCCCTCCACGCCCTCCACCGCCAACTCCTCCCCCTGGAGCACCAAACCCCTCCACCCCCCATGCCCCTCAACCCCAAACGCTCCGCCCAGATCCAAAAGATGCGCGACCAAGGCAACGCCTCCCTCCGCACTTCCAAATCCAGCCCCACACCCGCACAAGCCCACGAGGCCATAAAACTCTACACCTACGGCATCGAGATGGCGCTCGGGCGGCCGGCGTGGGAGCCGGCGCAGCTGGTGCGGGAGGAGGCGGGGGTGCTGTTCGCGAACCGAGCGCAGGCGTATATGGCGGCGGGGATGTGGGCGGAGGGGGCGGCGGATGGGGAGACGAGCGTGGAGATGAAGAGGGGGGGGAATGGGAAGGCGTGGTGGAGGCGGGGGAGGTGTTTGTGCGAGATGGGGAGGTGGGAGGAGGCGAGGGGGTGGGTGGGGGAGGGGTTGGAGGTGGAGGGGAACGAGGGCGATTTGGGGGCGTTGATGAAGGAGATTGCGGGGCATTTGGAGCAGGGGGGGAGGTGAGGGTTTTCAGTCAGGGAGGGTGAGAAGGGGTAGGATGAGTGTGCGGTAGCTCTGTAGTTTAGCAGGCAGACATCGACACGAGTTATATGCTTGGTGTTCCATTTCACGGTTCGATCTCTTTGGAACCGTATTCTGGATATGTATATGAAAGTACGAGGAGGTCGTCCATACTCCATCTGTACTGGCCTCGCCCCCAGCCATGACTGGCTTCTTTCATAGCAGACTACTCTAATGATTTAAGCGACCGTAGTCGGCATCGGGAAAATCAAGTCGGCCACTACCCTCATGGCTCAACTCCAAATAATCCCTGAACGAGTCTGTTGCCAAAGACTGCGACGGTCGCAGCGTCGGTGCTGGCTGCGGCTTCAGACCCTCAATAAATTTACTTTTGATTGGGAGATATGTATCGTAACGGGGGCTTGAAGACCTGCCACCAGACCTGCTTGATGATTGATGTTGTGAAGGCTGCGGAGGATCGTACGGACTCTTGCGTCCTCCATGGTAGCTTGTATCGACAGCGTAATAATTCTCGCCGATCGGCAACTCGGGTGTTCGTTGTCGTCTCCAGCCTTCGCCCATCGCTACATTGGGCGATGAACGTCTATCCCAGTCCATCGGTAGATCAGGCGATGGTGGCCGGTGCCAATGCATCCCTTCTCCCTCTCGATTTCCTGCTTCAATTTCCGAGGGGTGGAGCGACGACACCCCGTCGTCGTCACGATGCATTGGTTGCCCCTCTCGCCGCTGGTCTAGCATGTCACGTGGATTCGAGAAGATGATGTGGCCGCCATCTGGATCTTCAGCTGGTATAGCTTCGGGTGTCTTCGTAGTGGATGCAGGCATAGACCCGTTCACTCGATAGTACCAAACGCCATAGATTGAGAGGGCCGTTGTCAAAGCAAACAGGAGGCTGGATACCCCATGTTAGCACTGTCCTTCTTACACAGCATGCTAGAAGCCTACCAGATCAGAAATGCCAAAGCTCCCAAACCTTGCCCGAGCTTGCATTTGCTCATTGGTCCCCAGTCGAACTTGTCGCAAACCTTGTCCCTCCTGCTGTCCCAGTCTTTTGCTGCATGAGATCCTTGCTTGGCCCATACTATAAGTTCGATGAAGGCAGGGAACCACAGGATAGTGTAGATGATATCGATCATAGTATGGGCATAAGGATTTGCAAGGCGTTTTGTGCGCTCGAAATTGGGGAAAGCCGCTTGATATACGAGAGCAGGTATACAAAGCCAGCACTAGCCCAGTAGCAGTCAGTATGCGATCGTACCATTACCAGATCTAGAGACTGCTCACCAGTACAAAGTAATAGGTGATCCGCCCATCACCTTTACCACCTTTGGAGAATACTGCAATCGTTATGGCAGCTCCAATAAAGATGAGCAGTGCCTGCAAGGCATGAATGCCATTCTTCACCCGTTGATAGTGGCCAGCAGTAAACACCATCTGGACAGCCGGGCTCAGTGAAGCATATACGGACTGGCCAGCGTTAGAGGTATGGCTCTTCTAAGCTTGACCGCTCGGAGGGTATTGTCTCGGCTCCCTGCTGTCGGCCAGTGCAAACAAGACATGAATTTGTGAGTCTTGAAGTAGCAGCTACTTCCATGACTGGACACGGAAGCATGGTTCGTGGTTCATGCGTTGGAACCTCGTACCCAGCGCGGTGGAGGCTCAAGCAAACGTGGGATGAATTGATTGCGACCAAGCCTCAATGAGAAGGCAAGGCTCGCTGCCAAAAATAGATTAGTTTGAGACCGTCAGTTTCACGCTAATAGTAAGTAGACGTAATATCCTACTGATAGAAAATAGGCCTAATAAATATTCTAATTAATATAACGGCAAATTATAAAAATACCATACTTTTCAGGAATAATTTTAAAAATGCCACCCCCATATTTCAAAAATACTACACCTCCACCCCGGAAGTAGCGCATCAGTCCTAGGGCCGCCTTTCAGGCCTGAGAGTCCGGGCAGAAGATCCCGTAGCAGCCCCCGTAGTAGCCACTATAGTCTGGCTACCTCGGTAGGGCTCCTAACGTAATTACCTAGCCTAAGAAAAGAGCGCTAAGTGCCCTAAGCTCTAGGGATAAGTCCCTTAAGAAGTTATATTTTACTACTAAAAATATTATTCCTTATAATAATAGCGACGGTCGGGAGGTTTATATAGGAGGTCTCTAGGCCTGCTTATACCCTAGGGACGGAGGTACCGGAAGCTAACTTACGGGGGCTACTATAAGAGCTCCTACGGGGTGACTTAGACTAATATATTATACGCCTAGCGTCTAAGATATATAAGTCCCCGGTATAGTATTTTTAAAATATAGGGGTAGTATTTTTAAAAATATTCCTGAAAAGTATCGTATTTTTATAATTTACCGTTAATATAACTTTTCTACTAAGGCTATTAATTATATAATAGTACTTATAATAATAATTATCCTTCCTTTATATAAACTAATTATACTAGTTTTATTTAGTACTAAATTTTTAATTATTATGTAATACTAAACTTTAATAAGTAATAAGCTAATTATAAGTAGTTTAATAAGTTAGATAAGATTAGATAATAAAGTATAATATAAGAGGAAGTACTTAGTAATTAAAAGTATATATAATTTTAATTATAATAAATTAGGATATTATAAGCTAATATAACCGGAGGCTTATTTATAACCTCCGGTATAAGGGGATCCCTCGCTATATTATAAGCTGGACGGAAAGTTTCCTAGCGGAAAGGTCCTCGTCTATTATAATTAGGGGGATAACGAGTAGGATAGAGCCGGTAGAGATAGGGATTCCCTAGGGGTCGCTAATCTCTACTATCCTCTTCCTATTCTTTAACGCGCTACTTATTAAGGAGTATACGGCGGCTAAATTATAGTTATAAGTTAGAGGGTTTATAGATAATATCTACCTACTAGTATATAAGAAAACTACGGAAGGTAACTATAAGACCTTAGAACTAGTACACGAGATCTACCTTAAATGGGCTTTAACGTACGGGGCGAGTTTCGCCCCCTAGAAATATAAATTAGTCTACCTTACCCGTTACCCCCGTCGCTTTAATATAGGTATAGTTATTAACCTAGGGCATGCGATAATAAAGCTATAAACGGAGATCCGAGTCCTAGGACTATATATCGACGGTAAATTACGGTAGGGCCCGCACTTAAAGAGGGTATAGGCGAAACTCGCTACCTAGAGCCTCGCCCTATCTATAACGACGGTATTAACCTAGGGAGCTACCCTTAATAGGGTAAGGAAAGTATATAACACGATAATACGGCTAGTTATAACCTACGCGTCCGCCTTATAATATATACTACGAGGACTAAGGGATACGAAGAAGACGTATATAAGGAAGCTTAAAGTTATCTAAAATAACTGCTTAAGACGCGTACTAGGGGCATATAAGGCCACCTTAACGCGAGTACTAGAGGTAGAGTCGAGGATAGCCCCTATATAACTAATACTAGATTACTCGGTTCTCCGCCGGTATACGTTAAAGGGGATCTACCTAGTAATAGTAATAGGGAATATACGTATCCGAAGGAAGCTAAATACTAAGAGGGGGAGGAGGAGAGAGGTAGCGAAATCCCCCGCGGAAGAGAAGAACGAGTGGGCTCTACGCTCCCTACGCCTAGATGACGGGGGCGCGATCGTAACTAGGGAGGCAGCCCGCCCCCCCTAGAGGATCGAGAAGATAATACACTATTAGTGGAGGTCCTCCTAGGATACCATATAGGACGAATACTAGTCGGGACTAGGAGCTAGGGATTACCCCCCCGCCCAGCTCGGGGGCCTATAGACCGGTAGGAGGACCCTCTATAAGGGCCTTTAGAAGGCTGAGAGCTCCGTCCTTACGCAGATAAGGACGGGAAAGATCGGGCTAGCCGCCTTCTTATACTAGTATAAAGTCCCCGGCTATATATCCGTAAGCTGCGGGTACGGCTAGCGTAGGCAGGATACGAAGTATATCCTTATCTATTACCCTAGGCTCTAGGACCGCCGCTAGGAGCTAAAGGATACCTTAGACGCGGTAGACGCCTACAGGATACTCGCGAAGGCGGGGGGGGTAAAACAAGTAACGAGATAGATAATCTAGACCGGGCTACTAGGCTAGTTCTCGCTCGTAGCGAAGTAGTTATACTAGAGCCGACCTTAGACGTAAATCTTTACTACCGGAGCGAATTTTGCTTTTATAGTATATAAGCCGGCCCTAGGGAGCTGGACTAATATAGTAGTAAATACGACCGCTTATTATTATAGAGGACCGAATATAGTATAAAGAGAAAACGGAATAGAAGTTATAGAGAAGGTAGGAAAGGTAAGGGTTTTTACCCGCGCCTATGCTTGGTATAAGTATACGGTTTCCCCTACGAGTCGGCTACCGTCGTGGCGACTATAAAATACCTGTAGGCCCCCGTAATTATCTTTTATTAGTTTAGATAGACGCGTATATAATTTATAAATAAATAAATAAATAAGCTAATATAATAATAATAGCTAATATTATATAAGTATATATATAAATTTAAAGAGAGTAATTTTAATATTTAGTACTAAGCTTTTCTAATAATCTTATATATACTAAAGTAATTAACTTAGGTATTAGTACGCTTAGATCTAGATAATAATCAAGGGGTCTTATTAAGGAGAGGATAAAGCCTAAGGATACGCGTAATTTCTTACAGGTAACGAGATTACTAATGTAAGCGGGTTACTTGTATATTCTCAAGCCTTGGCAAACGTCTTTATTCTATTTCAACATTGTCACATATGCTCAACACCCTGCCCAAGCCTGCCATATCAATATGGCCATACAAGAGTGGGTCGATGGCCCTTTCCCTCTCATCGAGACCCCTTCAAGAACAAGGGATATCGTACGACCTCCCTCGTCCCTTACCTCCTTCATCCACCCTCTAGTAACTTGTTCTTGATTCTCTATACAGAATTCTCACTCGGCCATTCACTGCGCCTCGGAGATGTCACATGTCCATAACACGCTGATCCGCGGGCTCAACAGCATCTATCTGCAAGGGCCGCACGTCTGCTCTCCGACAGACATCCGCGACTTTCTATTCTTCTGCGCGGCTTGGGTAAAGACAGTCGAGCACCACCATGATACAGAAGAAAAAGTACTGTTCCCAGCCATCGGGAAGTTGACCAAGAAGCCGGGTCTCATGGAAGGCAATCACCAACAGCACGAAGCCTTTACGCCAGGCTTAAATAACCTCTTGCAGTCCGCTCAAAACACAAATCCGGGGGAGTATAGCTGGAACTCGCTAAAGGCAATCATTGACGGTTTCGCACCTTCTCTAATGAAGCATTTGGTTGATGAGATCGACACGCTATTGGATTTGAAAACTTACCACAGCGCGGAATTGATGCAAGTGTGGCTTGTGACGGAGAATGTAGCTAAGGGTGCTGCACATCCGAATCAATTCGTAAGTTACCTCAGAGTTCCCTCCTAGCACAAAATATCGTGCTGTAGGTCAGCGTACAATCGGCAAGCTTGGCAGTTGACGCACATGGCCTATTCTCTAGGACGAGATCATTCCGTGCGTGCTGGGGTGTGCGGACAAAACATACGAAGGCGGGAGCCCGTTCCCACCATTGCCATTCTTCGTCCCTTATCTTGTGCATTACTGGTTCGCAGCAAAGCACAAGGGGGCCTGGAGGTTCTGTCCCTGCGATATGTGGGGAAAGCCTCGACCATTATTATTCTCTCGCCAGGAGGGGAGCGTTGAGCAAATTCCATTGTAGACATGGAACGTAACGAGCGACAGAAATGCGGACAGCGAGAAAATAAATTAAAGGCAGGTTGGAAGCAGCCAGAAGATACATCTTTTACTTAAGTATCAGTATTGCTACGCTCTTAAGACATTGAAACGAGCGCTCAGTCCCCAAAGCTTAGTTGCCACAGTCCACACACAGCTAATTGGCCAGAATATGCATCCAGCACATTCCCATATTACATCATCTCCATGTTGAAAATAACACGAATGACAGACCGTCGTCCTGGAGGAATTTCCACATACCATATCTTCCCGTAATCAAGCTTGACCCACGTCAGTAGGAACGTAATAGCTTATTGGAAGAGATATGCTAATGTCCAACTTAGATTGCCAACACAATTATATTTACATCCCTCTATCCAGTCTAGTAAGTTGGTGTCCGCGATCTGCTTCTTCTCGAAGCTGGACAGTAGGCGATCAGCGGCTCTTTCAAATCGATTCTTCGACTCTTGCAATAAAACGGTGGCTGTATCAACAGCCGGCTGCACATCCATGCCTTTGGCACAATAGAGAGGTACTACACTATCAATACAGCCCAATGCCTGTCGATCATTATTAGCTTCGGACAGGTATTCCCAATACTAATATAAGAGTCATACTATTTCTTTCTTTAATGAGAGAAAATCATTCGTACTATGGAGGATCAATATGGGTCGCTTAACGCAACATCTAAGGTCGAATTACCTTGGGATAACTATGTTGGTCTCGATCCAAATGTACTTCATATTTGGGTCTTCCATGATCGAGCCGGAGATACGAGCTTTCCTTCTAGAAGGTAAGCTCTTATTGTTGCACAAGAAACGGCAGACTACGTACTCCAATGCTGCAACCCTAACGCCTACGGCACTCGTGCCCATTCTGGAGGCCCAGTATTCCTCAATGGATGGGATTCTGCCACTGAGCCGGATTCTTGCTCATGTTGTGACTTTGCGAGGAGTTGGACTATTTCCTTGAAGAACCTTTTGCGTTGCTCTGCATTTGATTATTAGCGGTACCCTCTCTTAGACCGAATCAGCTCTCACCATGGTTATATGCGACGTAGGATCGCTCGCCAATCACTCGAAAACTCTCGATGATAGGATTGTTGCCACTCGATGCACACTGCTCGTCCTCAACCCAAAACAGTGTTCGACGAAATTCATTGTTTCCAAGCGATACGCCTGCGCCGCCTTGAAATCATGCGTACAGGAGCCCGTTGGCTCGTCAATCTCATCATCCCAAGTGAAGAGCCATATGACTAAAAAGGTAAGGATACGTAGCTCCTCAATGCCAGCCTGAGGCCACCATGAAGACGCAAAGAGAGCGAAATCAGCGTTTCTTTTTGGCTGCCGTCAGATAAGGTAAGTAGCCTTCCCGGCAACGAAATTTGACCTCAAGAGAGCAATGCGTCAGACCTAAATCTCCAATCGAAATCAAGGCTAATTCTCCGTCTTTGACTATTCTCCTCCCCCGGAAAACCTATCGGCAGAGCCGTCGGGACTACACATCCCACGATTCGTCCGCCCACTCAAAAAAGGCAATCAAGAGGAGGCATATATATCTGAGGACACCGAAGACATGGCGCTGCTGGGCCCTGCCAGAAGTCTGCTCGGACGCCGGCCACTCTGGAAGCTCAATGTCAAGGCTGCCACAAGCATACTGACAGGCCACCATCATCATAGCATGTCTTCCTCTTTTTTCGGAACTGCCAAACCGATTGACAGTAGGGCTATATTCAACAATGCCCAGGGCATGTTTCCTGAGCGATGGCGCTCACAGAGTTGGCATCTAACAACGGTAGGGTACACCTAGCCCCTGAAGCTCAATCCTTGGTCATCTGGCTGAATGACAGATTGCTGCGCTCATTGGCACTGGCAATCCTTCTCTAGTAGGAGCTCTTTACGAGTATCTTGCTGGGGCGCGTCAATTTGAACCCCCAATCGCTCGTCAGCAGCTCGTGCGAAGAATGCGAGAGGCAATGATAAGATGCGTCATCCTGAATAGCATTCCAGTGGTCATGGAAGCTTTTGTCTCCTTTACCAAGGTGGAAAAGCCAGAAGATCAGGATCACAGCTTCACGAAGTATGTCTGGCTGGGCTAATATGAAACGAAAGGCCCGGTGCTGAGTATGTACCTAGGGAAGGTTAGCAAGCGGACGCAATCAATCACGAACGGGGACTTTCTATACTCAGAACACTCTACAGAGATAAGAATGAAAAGATATGGGCAACGTTTGGTTCTCATAAGGATATCCGTTTGTGGCCTACACCTTCAAGATATGGAAGTAATACTGACTGTAGAGTTGCAGCGTGGATTTCTACCGATATCTCACATGGACTGTTCCTTGCCGATCACATGATACTTGACATTTTGGAGTTGCAAATGGTGATCCTGCCCGCAATCATGTGCCAGAATCTTGCCGTTGCTACTCATTGGCATCTCAGAGGTTGTCTTCGTTTGGGCCTGACTCGAATCGAGGTGGGACAGCTACAACGTACCATAGAGGGTATTGCACAGGCGTGCGGCAAATCTTTGGACAAGATTGGCCGCGTCGCAGATGTGGAAAGTGATTGAGATCGCTGATCTTTACGACTTGTGACAGTCCTGAGTGATCAAGAGTCATTGTCGCCATGATGAGCGCATTTCATGTCTTCTTCTGACGATGCTTGAGCGGGAGGGTCCTATTAAAGCAGTGCGTAAAGATGCAACTACAACTTAGGAGAATTTACACAACATCTGGTGAACCGCTATGCGACCCTGTCTTGACAGGTCGTAGGTCGCGTAAACGTTATTAAGATATCCTTTATACTAACTCCGTATTTACTTATGATACAATAATTTTATATTTATGGAGAATCTTCTAATATAAGTAAACCTTATAATAGGAATATGATATATAGACTTAGAAAAAGATATAAAGGAATTAGTCTTATTGATAATAAAGGTAGTAATACTAAGATATAAGAGTTTAATAGAGAGGAATAGTAGTAGTAAAGGCGTACTTTAATTATATTTCTTATATAGTAGTAATACTTTGTTAAATATATATAGTTATCTATTATTCGTGGAGAAAAAGAGGGTAGTAATAATATTAAACGGAGACAGCACTTTTGTAGCCCTACCAGAATAGCCAATCATCTCCAGGCGGCAACGGCACATTACTCAGCATTCTGAAACCCCGTCAAGTACGTTACAGGATAGTTCAGTGTTCACCACATCCAGAGCAGTGCTGTCCAAAGGCCATTCTCGCATCCAGAGCAGCAGCACGGATCATGATTAGCTGCCGGAATGAGCGCACGGAGTCTCTGTCCTAGTATATCTTAGCTCAACACACAGCCCGGTTGAAGCTGTTACGCGTAGGATTTGACCCTAGAAATATCATCCTGCTTTTTTCATACTTCGATTGGGGCACTGCTCGGGAAGCCGATCGTCTCTTTATCGATAGGATACTGTGACACACCCAACGGGATGGTTACGAGTTTACTGCAAGTGAAGGCTACAGTCCTCTAGAATCTCTATTGTTTTCTATCTTTTTTTGATCGATCTCTTCCATCAACCGCCAACATGGTCATACGATCTCCACATCCAGATATCGCTATCCCAGAGCAGAATATCTTGACCTACATCTTCGGCTCGGGCCAATCGCTTCCAGAAGATCCAATCTGGATTGACGCTGCCGATGCTACGAGGTATCTGTCTCTATGCACCGCCCTGCAATGGATCAAGAGATTGGCGGTGGGCTTGGACAAGTTGGGGTTAAAGAAAGACGAGGTGGTGATGATCGTGTCACCGAATCATATTTTCCTTCCGGTGGCATACTTGGGGGTCATTGGCTCAGGCCGAGTTTTCAGTGCTGCTAATCCGGCCTACACTGCAGATGGTAGGTACGTTGATGAGCATGACCTGTTATTGGAACTACAAGCGGATTCCGTATCTGACTATTGATCTCACACCAATGCTCCCTGGTTCTCCTGGGACATCACTTCTCGCTTCATAATGCTTTGCTGTATGCAGGAAGATTGTGATGGTGATGCTTACCTTGGACATTAGAGATGAGCTACCAGATGCAAAACACCGGCGCTCGAGTCGTCTTGGTCTACCCTGACCTCCTCAACACGGCACGAAATGCTGCGAAGCAGGCTGGCCTCTCAGACGATAAAGTTTACCTCTTCTCGGATACCGAACCCAAGTACACTGATGGTATCAGAGATTGGCGGTCGATTCTCGGCAGTGCTGAAGAAGCAGCCTCTTATGAGTGGCCCACACTCAAAGGCCCAGAAGCAAAGAAGCAAATCGCCATCATCAACTACTCAAGCGGCACGACAGGGCTCCCCAAAGGCGTGATGATCACTCATGGCAACCTTATCGCGAATGTGGAGCAAAACATCATCCTCAATAGGACGACGAGTGGAGGAGAGACCCTCCCTTCGCGCTGGATAGGCTTGCTGCCTCTCTTCCACGCCTACGGCCAATGGAGTGCCATAATAACGGCAGGAAAGCTCCGAAACCCAGTCTACGTAATGAAGAAATTCATCTACGAGGATTTCCTCCACACGATACAGACACACAAAATTACAGAACTTCAAGTGGCACCTCCAATCATGGTCCTGCTGAGCAAACATCCAGCCACGGCCAAGTACGATCTCAGCAGCGTCAGACGGATCACATGCGGCGCAGCACCTCTCTCCCAGTCGCTCCAAAGCGAATGCGCTACGCGCTCCAAGACGACCGTTCGGCAGGCCTGGGGCATGACGGAGGTTACCTGTATGGGACTCCTCGTACCAAATGGCATGAAAGACGAGACGGGGAGCGTCGGCATGCTGCTGCCGAATAGCCAGGTGAAACTCCTGGACGAGAATGGGAAAGAGGTGGCCACGGGCGAGCGAGGTGAAATCTGCATCAGAGGACCCAACGTCACGCCAGGCTATTGGAAGAATGAAAAAGCGACGAGGGAGACCATACTCGAGGGCGGCTGGCTGAAAACAGGAGACGTGGCCGTAAGCGACGAGAGGGGTTGGTTCTGGATCGTAGATCGATTGAAGGTGACCTCATTCCCTCCACTTCTCCATACATGACAAGGAACGTCACTAACAAAGCCCAAGGAACTCATCAAAGTCTCCGGCTTCCAAGTCGCCCCCGCCGAACTCGAAGCCGTCCTCCTCACCCATCCCGCAATCGCAGACGTCGGCGTCGTAGGCGTATCGGATGCCTTCGATGGGCAGGAAAAGCCTCGCGCTTATGTACAGCTTAAGGAAAGTGGGTCTACGGAAGCAGAAGAGATTCAGGAATGGATTCGGGAGAAGGTTGCGAGATATAAGTTTTTGACGGGCGGTGTGGTGTTTATCGATGCGGTGCCGAAGAGTCCGGCGGGGAAGATTCAGCGGAAGGTTTTGAGGGAGTGGGCGAAGAGGGATGAGCGGGTGGGGAAGGCGAGGTTGTAGGTTAGGGTAGGGTCTGTCTGTGGGAGGGGGGAGAAGAGAGTCGATATCAAGAACTTGTTTCGTGATGTCTTTGCTCAATATAGACAGCTCAACTGGCAATCATCTGGCCCGTGGGTAGCTCCCAGGCATTTTGAGAGCCAATACCACGAGCCTAAAGCCTGTAGAGCTGTCAACAACGATCTGGGACCGCTTGCCTCTATTGCGTGGAACAAGTGCAGGAGTCATGATCCATATGCTGCTCGCTCTCACTTTGAGTACCGATTGATCGATCAATCAATCCCCTCATACCGCTCCCCAACCCTCAAAATCCTCCCCTCCCTCGTGCTCTTCCTCGCCAGCTCAATCAATCGTATCACATCTCTCGCATCCTCCGGCTCGACCGGTACATCGCCTTTCCCTGCCAACGCTTGTGCGAACTGCGTATAAAAGGCGCTGTAGGTGACGGGTTCGATGTTGGGACATGTTTCCCTTTCCGGTTGACCATTGACGATCGATGTGAGCGTACCGGCACGTTCCTCGGACTCGATACCGAAGCCGGGATCTCCAGGCCTGAGACCGGCTTTTAAGTGGTCTTCCTGGCAATCGAGATGGAACTATGGAAGAGATGAGGTGAGTAGAGATCAGTTAGAGATGGGGCATATGCTAGGACGGACAGACCTTCTTGTAACTACCCTTCTCACCTCTGACCCAGAAGCGTAGCTGCTCCGTTTCTGGACTCACGACCCCGGCTTTCACCGTCGCCAGTAGACCCCTGGACTCGTAATGCAGCAGTATCGTGCACGAGTCCTCGACGTTTTCCGGATTGTGCTCGCGCTGCGACCCGACAAAGCCGGTGATTTTATCTGGGAGTCCGAACAGTACCACCACTTGGTCTATAAGATGGGTGCCCAGATCGTATGCCGCGCCTCCGCCAGGTAGGGGTTTCGCTTTCCACGAGGAGGAAGGCGCAGGTGCGTCTGGCCGATGGCGATCGAAATGACTTTCGAATTCGACGACGCGGCCCAATTTGGCATCTTTCAGTAGCGCCGAGAGGGTGAGGAAGTCGGTGTCCCATCGTCTGTTTTGATACACCGTCAACAATCTCTCATGCTTGCGTGCAATCTCGATCAGCTCCTCGGCTTCTTTGGATGTGGGTGTGAAGGGCTTTTCCACAATGACATGTTTGCCGTGCTCCAGTGCCAGTTTGCATAGTTCGAAATGACTGGTCGGGATTGTGGCGATGACTACCACGTTGATGGCTGGGTCTTGGACCATTTCCTCGCTGGAGTTGTAGGCTTTGATTCCTGGGTGGCCCTTCTGGGCGTCATTGTCGGGGGCGGGGTGCCGCTGGACTATAGAGTGGAGGGTGAAAGCTGGGATGGTTGTGATCAATGGTATCTAATGGGTTCCAATCAGTTCGACGAATCGTCGTGAGGTGTTGGGGCGTTGCATACATGAAAGACTTTGGCGGACATGCCATAGCCGATGACCGCGACCTTGTAGACTTTGGATACCATCACGGAGTGTGATCAAGCCTGTGAATACGCGATGAGGTAGGGAAAGCCATCTTTGCAAGTATACCCTAGGTATGTTGTAATAATTGATGATGCCCCTCGGCCGCTACCAAACCGAGGACCTCGCTGGAACCAAGAGGGGCACGCCAAGAGATCCGATGACTAATCTAGAGCTAGAGTACGGCAGCCTTTAAGTGCAAAGAGGCGTTGTTTTCCTTTCCTCTCCTCCACGCATGCAACCTTTCCACTTCTCGTCATCCATATGTTGTGATCATCAAGTTCCCATAATCAAGCCACACAGGGTACAAAAGAGCCGCATGTGATCTTTTACGTCTTCCAGCATGCATGTATCTCCGCCTTTGGTCTGCGTTCACTCCCATTGTCGACATCCCAGGTCTACAAGGCTCAGACCGCAGGCCGCGACCTCATATCTGACTCTGGAAATCCATTCTGGTGCGTGTGTGCTTGGACGTCCTGCTCGCCCACACATTTTGTAATCTCGATTCCATCCTGAAGTTGTCAGCTACCTATCCGTCCACATCACGGTACGCTCGAGCTTACCGGCACGCCCGTAGGCTCATAGCTGTTCACCAGCTTGCTCTCATATATCAAATGTGGATTGCCTTTCACATCCGTACTCAGCTTCTCATCCCCTTCACGCTTCTTGTATTGATCTTTATATCGATCACCAAAGCCATCCGTATCCGCACCATTCTTTGATTCTGAATTATATCGTTCGACCTTTTGCTTGACACTACTTCTGACGTACTCTAGGTATGGAGGATTGCCCGGCTTGATGACGTTGTCGGCAGCCAGCACCGTGCCTGCAGTCACCATTCCGAGATGCTCGCAGAGCTTCAGGTCTGAAGTATATGCTGGCTTGTAGTGGTCGAGGAACATCAGGTCAATATGTTTCAGTTGCCCACCAGCATGCAATCTCCTGATTGAATCTGCACTTGATCCGACGACAACCTTGACGATGTCACTCAGGCCTGCCAGATCGACAAGAGACATGATGACGGCAGCAAATTCGGGGTTCCTCTCCAAGCTGAGATACCGTTTCCCTCCCGCTTTTCGAAGGGCATCGCCGAAGAGGATGCAAGAGTATCTGCTTGAGGATCAGTCCTCGCCATCCGAATCAACCTCTTGGGGAATATGGATCATACCCGATGTATCCACCCAGCTCGACCATGACCTGTGGCTTATGCTCTGCGATCAGGTTGGCGACAATCTTCCCCTTGTCATCGCCCACATTCATCAGATACTTTTGCGTGCGTCCATAGTCGTCAATTGCCTTGAGCACGCCGTTTGGAGAGCCCCTGATACTCTCAATCGACGGGTGACTGTACACAAAGTGCAGCAATTCGACCTCTCGGCCGTCGTCGAACTGGTGGTCCAGTGTTAGCTCTGGTAATGCTGCAGGTAAATGGACTGGCTCACAAATGCTGTTCCCTCTTCTTCCTGTGCCTGATAAGCTTTACTATTGTCAAAGCCGATGCTCTCGTTCTGTTCCTTCATCGTGTTTTCAGGTATCACAGGAAAGTCAACGCAGGAATTGAAGTGTTGTACCTCTGGACATTGCACTCAAGGCTAATTGACGGAGGCCGGCGAAAGAAGTTCCGGATGTTTCCCCAGTTCTCCGGTAGTGATGAGATATATTCGCATAACAGTATGCAAGGTACATAATCAACAGGGACTGGTGCGCAATATTGTGTGGGGTGAAGTATAACACCTCGACCCCTCAATTAGCTTTCTCTCAACCAAATGCAAAAATCAGACTAACGGACTAATGGGTAAGGGAAGGTACTCTAGTCAATGCACTGATCGGGCAATCGTCGGGCAATCATTCGCTTACGGAAAGACAGGAAACAAGAAAAGAGTTGGGCTTGACAGCTGGCTGCCATTGGCAAAGGAGGTCTGCTGGTAGCCTCGAGCCACAAGCAAAGCGGCTCACCAATTCTCGCATCTCGCGCCCGATGTTCCGAAGGGTAGCGAGGATTGTGTATGTGCGATAATTCTGGACGGCGATGCTACCCAGAGCAAGTCAAGACGGAAGCTTGTTTTATCCACTAAAGATAATAAGGGTTTCGCCTTACGAATGGCGAATCTCCAACTCAATCTACCCGAGATCTGGTCCTTAAATTCTTAAACAGGAACGGGTATCAGCCTTGGTGAAGGATCTGCGAAGATGGCATGCTTGCGAAAATTTGCACAGGGATGATGTCAGTATGCATCCCATTATGATACTTTCCGATCGAATTGCCCTTGTCGCACACTAAAGAGCCTCTACCTCAATGGCGCATCCACAAAGGATTGAAGACTGGCTTCGCTTCCATGTTGCTTTGGGCGGACTTGTCCCCCCCTGCCGCCCTACTGTCCTCTATAACATGGACCAACGAGTAGAGTGCATCATGATTGTCGATTGTTCCCGTACTGCGTCTGCACTGTGCGTCAGACAGCATCAGACTAGTGCACATCTGGCAGTTTTCATCGTCTGACGTTCGCGTACAACATGACCGGGCCTCAAGATACCCGCGATCTACTCGCAACGAACTTGTCAGTAGATCCTATCAAGCGCTCACGCTTTTTCTTTGCTTTTTCTAGCCTTGAAGCCCCTGCCTTTACCAATGCTTTGACGTGATCCATCCACTTGGCATGGCGCTCCACCAGAACCTTGATGGATGGACACTAGCCGCAGGAGTAACTGGATACGTCAGGTAAAGCCTGCAGTGGCCAGGCCTTTATGTACCATCTCCATCCCACTTTTTTCCTCTTGACGAACCAGAATTCTATCTTCATTGAACATTCAACACTACGCAAAAGTTCATACAGCTTCAACATGTCTGACTTCACTGCGTCTGTCTTGGAGACCAAGAACGGGTTCCATGTGGACGGATATGAGAAGATCTCCTACGACTTCACCTTCCTCGATGGGGTCTTCAACCCAGAGAACCCACAGCTGGCAGAGTGCTACAAACATTGGGGCCGAGTCCTGGCCGTCACAGACCTGAACGTCTACAATGTGTACGGAGAGCAGATCGAGAAGTACTTTGAGCACTACGGGCTCGAGCTCAAAGTACACAAGACCAAGATCGGTGAGAAAGCAAAGACGATCCCCACCTTCCTGAGCATCGTGGATTCCATGACGGAGTTTGGAATCTATCGCAAGGTACTCGCAATTCTCTCGTTTCACCACCATATCTCATCCTGACAGCCATATTCACTGACCGTGACAGGAGCCAGTCTTGGTCGTCGGAGGGGGCCTCGTGACTGACGTTGCTGGGTAATAAAAGCCGCCATCGCCAGAGATTATATCAAGGCACTCTCCCATCAATCTCCTAACGGTTGTCCCCTGTCAGGATGGAGCTAACCTTGTTTGTACGCCCAGGTTCGCTTGTGCCGCTTACCGAAGAAACACCAACTTCATCCGAGTCCCGACCACTGTCATTGGCTTGATAGACGCATCCGTCTCCATCAAGGTTGCCGTCAACTATGGCAACTACAAGAACCGTCTCGGTGCATACCATGCGCCCATCCACACTTTCCTTGACTTCACCTTCCTCCGCACCCTACCAAAGGCACAGATCAGAAACGGTTTTGCCGAGTTGATCAAGATCTCGACCTGCTCGCACCTTGACACTTTCGACCTGCTCGATAAATATTGCGAAGAGCTCATCGAGACTGGGTTCGGAAGGACCGATGGCGCTCGAAAGGAAGTTCGTGATGCTGCGGACAAGATCAACAAGGAGGGCATTCGCGAGATGTTGAAGCTCGAAACTCCAAATCTCCACGAGATTGGACTGGACCGCGTCATTGCCTATGGCCACACGTACGTTCATATGAGGGTATTGTGGCATGCTCAGCTGATCAAAGTTTAGCTGGTCCCCAATGCATGAGCTTGTCCCAGAGACGCCACTCCGTCACGGGCACGCAATCTCTATCGACATGGCCTACTCAGCCACTCTCGCTAATAGCCGCAAGCTGATCACCGACGCCGAGCATCGTCGTATCCTCGATCTGTTTTCGCGGGCTGGACTCTCCATGGATCATGCTCAATTCGACGAGGAGATCTTGGATAAGGGCACAGCTGCCATTTTGAAAACCAGGGACGGCAAGCTCCGCGCGGCGGTACCGAATCCCATCGGGTCCTGCACTTTCCTCAACGATGTCGATGCCAAGGAGCTGAACGCGGCTCTGCGCAGACACAAGAAGATCATGCAAGAATATCCACGCAATGGTGAAGGGCTTGAGGCCTTTGTCGATTCCAGCGACACCGGTTACACCGACAACAACAAGGCCGAGGTCAAGGCCCTAGAAACCGCTGCCGCTAAAGCAGGCAGCCTCAACGGCAACGGCGTCATACACGGAGGGGCCATACCGAATGGACATGCCAATGGAAATGCCAATGGACATGCCAATGGACATGCCAACGGGCATGCCAATGGCACCAACGGATTGAAGGTCGCCAATGGGCATGGTTCGATCGATGAAATGAGCAATGGCACCAACGGGTTTACGAATGGCTCTAGGGCATGAGAACTCTGTCACGTCGGCGATATTATCGCTACCGTTCAATCAAAAAAGGTCTTAGATGGAAAAGTTGGTGGTCATCTCATTTTCTACGGTACATAGGTGGCGCAACTAGATAGTTTCCAGAGCAAAAGGATCATTGCACTGAGACTTGCGAAACTTTGACTGGATTCAACTTTGCGTAAATTTACGTAATTTTATTTGCCCTAGAATAGTGCTATATTACACGAAAGTCATGTAATGAATTCAGTTCTACTGGGGTTGGAAACTCAATTATTTTCTTTTAATGACGTAGCTGGAGATGCGAAATCGTTACCTCTCCCAGCCACCCGTTTCGTGTACTTACCACCTTACTTATGGGATCCGGCTGGCCCGTCCTTGTATAGCATATCGAATACCATCTCACATAATTTCATCTACTCGATGAGCGCATAATGACTCTGTCTGCGTATGGATAATCGCTCGCTGCATGAACCCCCCGCCTAATATTAGCTTCCTCCTACAATGCTCACCGGCAGCTCACCCTGGCGTCTACACCTCGCCCAAAACCTCGGTCTCGTTCTCATCAGTCTCTTCTTCCTCCCCCTCTCGAGCTTCCTCCTCTTCGTCAGCTACGCCTCCTCCATCTTTCTCAGCCATGAAGCATCGGCACGCCGGCGCATCCGGTCCTCGCCCACCTTCCGCCCAAAAACCATTCTCGTGACGGGTGTGGGCATGTCGAAAGGGCTCATGCTTGCTCGTACATTCTACCTGGCAGGTCACAACGTCATCGGCGCGGACTTTCAAACTCATGGGATACCGGTCTGCGGTCGCTTTTCGAAAGCGCTCCGGAAGTTCTACCCTTTGTCCAAACCCAACGAAAACGATGGTGCGGCTCTCTACATCAACGCTCTGCTCCGTATCGTGCAGCGCGAACATGTGGACCTTTGGGTCAGCTGCTCGGGTGTGGCCTCAGCTGTGGAAGATGGCCAAGCGGCCGAAGTGCTTGAACGTCGCTCCGACTGCAAAAGCATACAGTTCGACGTCGCCACAACACAAACATTGCATGAGAAACACACTTTCATTGAACAAACGAGAAATTTGGGTCTGCCAGTACCCGAGACGCACAATGTCACTTCCCGGGCCGCGGTGCACAGAGTGCTACATGAGTCGCCTCGAACGAAAAAGCGCTACATTATGAAGAGTGTAGGTATGGACGATGCCGCGCGTGGAAACATGACAATTCTTCCTCGTCGGACGCTGAGCGAAACATACAACCACCTCTCCACCATCCCAATTTCCGACTCTAATCCGTGGGTGCTGCAGCAATACATACCGGGGCGGGAATACTGCACGCATGCGCTTATTATTGACAACAAGGTTCGCGCCTTCGTTGCCTGCCCTTCACTCGAACTACTCATGCACTACGAGGCTCTCCCCCCGGATCTACCTCTCAGTAAAGCTATGCTGCGCTTCACTCAGGAGTTCGCCAGCAGGTATCCTGGAAAGCTGACAGGCCATATGAGCTTCGACTTCCTGATTGAGGAGAGGGTCAGTGAGAAGGGTGCAGAGATGGGATTGGTGCCGATCGAGTGTAATCCGAGAGCGCATACCGCAGTGGTCTTATTTCAAGGTCGTGAAGAAGAGATGGCAGAAGCGTATCTGAGGTCTCGTGACTCTTCGATGAATGGACACGCAGAAGTGATGAATGTCGACATGGAATCATCAAGGCAAATGCCGGAGCCAGTCACTCCAAGCGTCCAGCCGGCCAAATACTACTGGGTCGGTCACGATCTCGTAACCCTCGTCTTGTACCCACTGCTACTTGTGCTACTGCGCAAGCTGGCAGTGCAGGATTTCGAGAAGGATTGCTACAAATTCGTCGAACACCTATTACTCTTGAAAGACGGTACATATGAACTCTGGGATCCACTACCGTTCTGGTGGCTGTATCATGTCTATTGGCCAGGACATTTCCTAGCTTGCATTTTGCGACGAAGGAAGTGGAGCCGGATCAATGTCAGCACGGTCAAGATGTTTGGATGTTGATGATCAGTCTAGGATAAAAGCGTGGGCGAGGAGAGGTTTCCTCTGTACATACATCGTTGAAAGACGCCTATTGATCAGTAAGCCTATCTTGAACGTCCCGAGAACCGTGTTGTTTCACTCACAAACCTTCACTTTGCGAACCCACCCTTCACTCCCCACATTCTGCTCTCGATGGTCTTCTCTGATTTCCTCTCCAACTTTCTACCTCTTTCCTTCCTACATATATATAGCCTCTCTCTTCTCCTTTGACATAAAAACTTCTACTCGTTCCTACCCGCTTACCATTTCCTATGTTATACCAAGGTCATCAACACATGTCTCTTCACGACTCAAGCATCATCATCATCCTTGACGAAGTTCATCGCTCTGCTGATCCATACAAACATGGATATGTCAGCAAGGTTCGAAATTTCTGATCGCACTCTGTTCCGATCAATGCGTCCACTGTGAGACCACTTGCAGCCTGATAAAAGCATGTGTCTTCCTTGGCCTCCTTCGATGCACGCTCTATGTTCGCAAAGGAGGTTGACTCGCAGAAGCATTGTGGAACCAAGACATTGATATTGAGGCTGTGGATTCCCCAGCTTCTAACATGTTGCTCTGATTCCGACACGACTGATACTCTGCACTGATCAAAAGTTCCGAGGTATTCCAAAAGAGGCGGCGTATTTCACAGCCGTTTGTTGAGTTTTCCAAACGTCCCAAGCATTACCAAATGTCGTACCACCTGTGTACCGTACGCAAGATGATGTCAATCTTCAGAAAAAGATGCTGTCTGTGCTGGGTCGCCTTTCTTGGGCTGAGAAGCTCGAGCTTGCCAGCCATCGATCATGAACACTGCGGTTTAGATTCTGCAATTGGCCTACATTGCTATCATATCCTTGCCCGCGATGATTGGCATGGCATTGTAGGGTGCATGTTCTCTGGCATTTTTGTTTTGGTAGTCGTTTGCCACAAACCTTTTTCCATGTTGTCATGATCATCTAGTCGACATAGAAAGTCAACAAGGGCGACCCTGAGAACGCAAAGGAACGATGGATATAAGTTTCGGATTTGTCCCTTGACCAAGCCTTCATTCGGTCTTTCGTGAGGAGAGAGGCAGCATTCACTGGAATAAGGCCTTCGAGTCACATCGATGAATGTTTCACAGATTCCAACCGACGGAAAAATATGTACCATAATCACCTCCGTTACCTCATTACCTTCTCAGCCTTCGCTTCCACCACCGCCGATCCCATCTGCATCTCTACATTGTATATCCATCCCATCCTCGTCGGTCCGAAGCATCGCCTCAGGAGATGGAGATTCAGCGTTCACTTTGATCCTCCTGGTTCTTGTATCAAAGGATGAGTTCACAGCCCTCAGAATGCAAGGTTCTCACTGACTGCAATGCCATAGAATTCGAAAGTTGGCAGATTATCGACAGGTTTGCCACACGATGCACGGAAGATCCAATGGTCTGCTGTTGATTTGATTCACGACATAACGCATCTTTTGAGGTAGTTCGCAACGCTGCATCGCAATAATCTATCCAAAAGCAGCATCGTTTTAAAAGCAAGATCAACAAATGCACAAAAAATTGGCGCACGAAACACAATTCCAAACAGTCTCGATCACCTTAGGAAATCTTTGGTCCATATCCTCTGCAGAAGTCGATTCAACCCCACTCCTACGAAGCGTCGCAAAACCATCAACGCAGCCAGCACCAAGAAGCGATCGAAGAATCATCAATCCGACAATTCGTCTTGCGCGTGCTCGGACTTTCTTGATCTTTAATTGGCATACTTCCTCTTCCTAGTTATATCACTATCTCAATTGCGGCGTCACTCGGTCCAAAGACCGAAGCGACAACGAAGCCGTCAGCATTTGTCAACTTTCTATATTTCTCAGCCCCTCACTGCGTACCATTGAACTAAGCCCACTACGTAACGTGTCGAGAAATGATGTTGTCATGGCGGTGCTGGCATGATAAGATTTGTATAGCAGCGGTACAGTCTTGAAAGACAAAAATGTGAAAAGAATCCATCAGTGTCACTTGTTTAAGATTTCCTTTTCCAGAAAGCTACCTTATGTCTAGGTCCTTTCATTAATTAAGACAAATTGAGCTGGATTGCAGTTGGGGATGTGGCTCCAGTATACACAACTAAACTTGCGAAGGAGGTGTACGACGATTTATCGCATTTTATCCAAGGATATTGACGTCGACACAGTCCGTTGCTATCAGCTCTTGTTTTTTAATATTCTTTTCCAAGACTTCTACGCAGAGAATCAGGTGTCCGGCCTGCCTATGTCTGGCCTGGGATCCACAGAACAAGCTGATGGTACATTCTCTGGTGCCTCATCCTCAGATGGAAATATGTCCATCCCTTACTTACACTTCAACGAGTACTGATCTCAATTTCTTAATGTAGTGAGGATCTTGGAGGGCAGATCCATCCTTCTCCGTCTTACTTTGAGTGTTCACGTGAAAAGAGAGTATACATGGGGTAAGCTCACGGGGTGTTGTTGGATTGGGAAGGTGCTCGTGGGTTGGCTTCCATGAGTTGAGGAATGGACCGATTTTTAGGAGCTGATGAATTGGACCGATTTCAAGGAGGCCCAAAAAATCAAACGATTGTCGACAAGGTCATGGAATAAAGAATGTTGGAACTATGTCCCCGTATCATTCATTCCTTCTTTCATCCAAGCACTATCATTTCAGTCGCGGAGCTGAAGAGAAGCATTGCTGACCTAGACATACCAGAGAAGGACAGCGCTCGTAGTTTCCAAGATGCCAGAACGAAAAAGGGGCAGGGAAAACGACGATTTGTCGAAGATTGACGGTTGATGGTTGAGAGACTGTCATAAGCTTATTGTGGATCATTGAGGTAGCTTCGAGAGATCATTTCGCTGACTATATATATACACTGGATCCGAATTTTCTGAAACGCAACGGATCTCAGAGAAGATTCTGATCTCACTCCCCTCATCAACATCACAACTTTCTCTGGAAACCCAGATCCAACGACAGCATCCCTTCGATCGGTACCTTAGCTGTGGCGACTAGTCTCAGCGTGCAAAAGGTCGAGGAAAGGTGGATTCTTGGTGGCATTGAGGATCTGGTTTCTTCGCTGGAGCATCCATGGTAGCATCTATCATCACGACTCTAGCGACGAATACGGGCACGACTTATGCTCAGCTCCAACTCTACTTGCTTGGAAGAGCAAAGAAATCCTCCCACGTTCACAAAGTCCTACTTCCATTACATTGAAGTCTCGCTTCATTTCTCAATCGACATTCCACAAACTGAAATCTGGAAATGCAAACGCTGAGAGCAGACTTACGCTCCCTGCACGTTTGGAAAGACTTCGTTTTCCATGCTCCCTGCTTTGGCTGGGTGAACAGCCGCAAGTCTACCAACAGATATTTAGGCAACGATCGTCCAGGCATAACTACCGATGGGGGTGGACTGGCGACGTCACCCTGAAGGATGAACTCCCAGAAGAGTCGGAGTTTCGAAGACGTAAACGGCTACCAAAGCACAAGTCGCTTAAGGGTGGTTACCCTGGTAAGTCAGACCTCTGTTATCTGCAGTCAACAGCGGACTAATCGTGGCACTCCCCTTCTTTCCCTACTGGCTTTTGCAGCTCCGCAACTATATATATACAAAGACGCCAAACCGTGTGATCCCCAAAGCGTGCCCTTAAGATCTCTCCAAAAATATCGGCGTGCTCGTTGCTAAGGGCGACATTGCGACCGTCACCACAGCTCCATCGCGACCGCTCCTTCCATCATACTTCCTCTGCCATCTCCTACACCTCATTTGCCTTTCCGCTTCACAAATCGTGGGCGGACAGCTGCCTCGGAAAGGCAAAGGCGCCAGACCTACAAAGTCAGATACCCTTTGGTTTTGTACACTGCCTTCTGCGATCGATGCAGAGTCGATGTACGCCCAGGTCTCAAGAGGTCCTTCGATAAGTTAATCGGTGATTCTATGCATCTTGGCCTTATCCGTTGGAAAGATGGTATTGGCCCAACAGAGAGAGGAGGGAGGAGGCGAAGCTGCTATATGAGGATCGGTTGGGAGATTCGACACATGGTATGATTACATGACCTCGCCCTGTGGTTAGCGAAATTGGAATACGCTGCCAATATTATCCCGGATTTTGTTGACCAGCGGTTCAATCTACGTACTCATCTTGATCTCCTCCTTTCGACAGAGAGAAGACGACACCAAGCTACCCTGTTCGGAAGAGTTATAAGTTTCGACGTGACATATAACAGTCTGGTTGTGTAGTATGGGTAAATGACCTTATCCTCTCACTGAAGAGATAAATATATACATTCTGATCGACAACACTCAAAATCACTACAATGAACGATACCCCGTCGCATGCATGCTGGCCGATTTTGCAGAACACTCGTTCGATAATTTATCACGATGGACTTCATCACAACTTGCTCTGCCAACGACTTCAGGAGGAAAGAGAAGTGCCAGTGTGGCTCTCAATCGTCGCCTTCTGGCTCTGTTCTGCTCTGTCTCGAAGATGATATGCAAGTGCGTGTATGCCGAGAATGATCAAGATGACATGCGCTTTTCGCAGCTGAAGCCTTACTTGCGGTCAAAAGCTTGGGTTGGGGACAAGAGTCTTGCTTGGTCCACGCCAGAGTAGACAGTAATCCAGCGATACTAATTGCTAGCAATGCGTCAAACTCATGAAGGAAGACGTCGAGTCCGCCGAGGACGCCTTCGGCATTATTGGCAATGCATGGCTCGTTTACAAGCATCAACATCCTTATAAGAAGTCCCGGTATAGAGATGTCCAAAAACCGGGATTGCTATAGAGGATATCAATAGATGTTGCCGTGAGTCCAAGCTCATAGATTCTCCGAGGAACTTCCTATCTCGAAGAACAACACGCTCTACACATCTTCACGTATGTATTGCACGGATCCTTGGGGACTGCGATCGACCACTATCAGTCTTACATCTTAGCCGCAGCGCGAGCGGAATCCGCCAGCAAAAGAATATGGTCGAGAGAGAACAAAGGCTGAACAGAATTACAACCACTTTCGATAGCATATCCAACTCTCACAACGCCAACCACAGGATCACCGATTACAGAATCTAGTCACCAACCTCCGAGCCGGAGTTGCCTACAAACGAGCGCTACTCTTAACAACCAACCCTCGGCGATTACGGTAAAGACAACACCTCATTATTGAATACACAGCTCGTGCGAGCTCTCACATCATTGGCATAATCTCCATCATCCTCATTTCAGTCACAGAGGATATTGTCCGAAATAAGTATCAACACCTTAGCACGAGTTGCCAGAACAGGAGTTGAGCACTCAACAGCTGACCATAGGCGACTATGGCAAGGGCTATACTTCACTTCCGAGTCGAAGTCTCGTGCTCTATCACGCTGCTCCTCGTTTTGATTGAAGATCGTGATTCTTCCTCATCTTCTTCTCCGATCTACTAGCAAAATTCTTCCTTCGTTGTTATCAGCTATCAATACGAAAACCACAACGCTAAATTGCCAACACATGAAAGCAAGAACCTCAACAGCCAACCCTGGGCGATTACGGCAAGTATTATGCCTCACTTCCGAGTCGAAGTCTCGTGCTTTAACACGCTGCTCCTCACTTTAATGGAGATCATGATTCTTTTTCATCTTGTTCTCTACTATGATGGCAATATAAATATAGATTGTCTTATGGTTTCACGGTATCAGCGATTACCAATACCGACTCGACTTACATTACCGACGAATGAGCGATATTATTAACGGCAACCCTGGGCGAACTATGGCAAAGGACATACTTCACTTCCGAGTCGAAGTCTTGTACTCTATCCACGCTGTTCCTAACTTTGATGAAGATTGTGATTCTTCTTCATATTCTCCTCCTATCACATCACCAACTAGTAAAACATCCTTCGTCCTCTCCTCTTCCCCACCGCTCACATGCCTTCATTCGCGGATGAATCGTCGCAAGAATTCAGTTCGAGAATATGCGATCGAGTTTATCGAGTTTTACGACGATTCTGACAACACGTTTCTCGAAACAGTGTTCTGTTAAAGCGAGTTAACTCTCTTTAACCAGGTATCTCTAGCAGAAATCTGAATTTTCACTTCTAGGGGTTCTGAAACCGTCCTACGTCCACTTCAATCTTTCAGCTGTGCCTTCGTCCTGATTGTGGAAATTTACATCATTGCCAGCGGCGTAGTCCAGCGACCATCATCTTTGCCATCACCAACGAGCATGGTAATAGAAATGGCTCTATGAGTACCATACTATCATCTCGGACAACGATCGTAGTCTTTGATAAGCAAACGGAGGCCTCGAGGTCCCTTCAACCAGACGCAATACAAGCTCTTGTTCGAGCATCTTGTTCCGATCCATGGCTCTACCAAAACAAATTGAACTCCTTCCAATAAAGAAACTCTCGCAGAACTTTTCGTCTTCACCTCTACAAGTACTACCACTGTTGATATTATTGTGCCTTCGTCTTCATACAAAGCTGGCACAATGAAAATCTCCACAACTGACATCATTGATATAACTGGCCCGTCTGAACGCCGACACTGCGCACCAGATGCACCAGATGATACCGAATGTCCCAATGACCACGCCTTCTTCGTCAAATGCCCATGTCAGCCAGGTTCGGAGGCCTACCGCATGGACATCATCGATGGTATTACGCTGACCTTTATACCTCTATGGGTACCTTTTCATCTGTTCAGACAATTTTCGTTCTGTTGCCAGGCCTTTGGTGCGAGGGTTGCGCGCTGGTATACTCTATATATAGTGTTGAGGTTTTTTGGACGCAGTTGTAGAATGTTATAAATCATACTACTAACCACAAGTCAATGAATCGTCACTGCAGAAGAAGACAGTGTCTTGCGAGAACGGAGTCCTAGTTCCTCATTGAAGCGCTTGGTAATCCTTGGAGCAAAACATGAGCGGGTTGTTGCATTTCATCCGGACTGCTTTCAGCATTTGACAACACAAGGATCAAAACTATGACAGGCGAGGTGGCTGCGCAATGTCTTCGATGCCATCGATGTTGAGAGAAGGTCTCCGAGAAAAAGTGAGCCTTTGTTTACCATCGGCATTGTCCATCGGTAGAAAGACCGTCCGATACCACGTGGGTTTACATTGAAAGCTCAGAGGATTGTCAGCATTGAAGATTCATCATTTTTCAAACACTACCTCGCTGTGATAGAAGGCGAGTGCCACGCTCCTCCGCTCAAGCTGATATCAAGAAACTTTTGAGTAAGTCTTCTCTAGGCCTTCTCTTACAGTTCGAAACACTTTTCTGACACTATCTTACACGAAACATCACTCCTCGAACTATCGAGGAATCCTACGAGAACAACAGTTCTCATCATATATCATAGATACTAATTTCTCACTCCTATATCCACTCTTCATAAACAAGATTCCTGAGATTGAGATCGCACTTCTTTGACGCCAAACACCACCAACGCAACCATCAAAGGAATCAACAAGCCTACGTTGAGCCTCAATCATCAAGACGATCGAAGTCAATATCCAATCAGGAAGATCTACTGGTCCTATTGGACCCCTATAAAACAACTTCAGATCCTAAGTATCAATCAAACGCGACTGAGGGTTCGATCATCCAGGACTTGTGAAATACTAGGGCTGGTCTTTTAACAGCTATTGAGAGAAAGATATAGGCTAAGGTCAGGTACCGCCTGATTCTTGTCGCTTGGTGACGACCACAGCCTAACTTCGCTGTTGGACTCAGATTCTTCGCAATCTACCTCGTGGTAAATCATGGGTGTGTCGATCGCCGTTTTCGGTATGAAAATTGAGGTGCTGACGGCGCAGATTCTTCGGAAATAATCAAACGTCAACTCAGGTGCCTGGGTTGCACGCCTCATCCGCGTTCTGAAGTCCCAGATATTCTGGACATTTCCGCCCACAATCCTTCTTCAGCTGACACTCCCCGTCAATCATGTCGCTCCCTGGGCTGGCGCTGATCTTCCGTGCAAAAGGAAACGGCCATATTGTCTTGGTTGCGAAGAGCAAGGTCGGTTATCTCACTGACGTTCGAACAGGTTGAATGCAAGAATCCGTGAGGAAAATTGAGGTGTATACGATCGATCACATTGTGAAGTCACAGCCTGGATTACCCATACTCATGTTGACCAATACCAACTTCATCAATTCCTGTCAGCATTCTATCACCAAGACATTTTTCCTTCTTCCATCATCAGAGAGTAACGTTATCCCTCAATGACTTGACCACGACAAGATGTCTTCCCCGATGGACAACCTTACCATGTGCTACAAGGACCACTTCCCCTTGGTTCACCTCAAGTATATGGAGAAGCAGCACTGCGAGACTTTCACCGCAATGTCTACCCCGATGGATGATCCCATCATCTATTACACGAATCACGTTCCCCCAATGCACTGGGAGAATATACAGGAGCAGTGTTACGACGATCCCGCCGACTTCTTCGAGTATATATAATTTCCCATTATTTGATCATCATACTATAAAGACAAATTCAGCCCTCGACCTGGATTCGACCAACTGCGAGCCAAAATTTGAGTGAGAAAGACAGTGACAACAAGCAAGACAATATATATATGAATTACATCTGCGGGCAGACCTCAATAGTACGACAAGGACAACGTTGCCAATGATAAGACGTCAATGAACGCCCGGGATGCACGAGCTTTCGTATTAGCTTCCCGGTTGGATTTCAAGGCTTCATGAGTCCCGTGTCTCCAACCTGATCTCATAGAACCGAAACGTTGATAGAATAAATAGCATCGGTAATTGGGTTCTCCCCTCGATACTCTGAATTTTCAGAGGAGAGTCGAAGCTTGAGTAAGAAACAACAGACGGCGCACTTGTCGCTAACGTGATGTAGCTCCAGAGAAAAATAGATCGAAGTGAAGCACAACATCAACTTCAGTTATTCTTTAACGAATCCAAAAACAATTCGAAGGGCTCAGAGGAGGGTCGAAGGTTTGGGAAGAAGTGAGAAAAGGTTCACGTATCATGACATCGTTGCACGAATGCGGACGAAGAATGTTGCGGAGTGTTCTCGAGCGTATTCACGAGAGGACTACGTCATGAAACCTGAGGAATAGGTACTTTTGAGATCGGTTTCTGCGTGCTCCCATCTTCACTATCCCGTCATTGTTACTTGGATGAACCTATTTTCCGTATATTGATCTCAAGATCAAACAGTGGCGCATTACTTTGGGCGGATGTTTCTTTCCATTTCGACGCTCAATGCAATCGGGGTAGATGGAACTACCATGCTTACAAGCACTGAAGCAAAGGATTTGAATCGTCAGTCCCATAGTGCTATCTTTTCTACGCTAGGACATTCCGGCCGTGAATGCAGAGAAATTATATGGAGACATCGCGCGTCTCCATCTCAGGCTGTCACAGGCCTACGCTACTGAGTTCGGCTACCGCGCTGCAAGCCAGTCGGTATGAGTGAGGCAATGAGCGTCAGAAAATACAGAAAAGCCGTTGGTTGGTAGGAGAGAAGACGAGAAGAAACAAAATGAAACGAAACGAATGAAACGAAACAAGACAAAACAAAACGAGACATGACAAGACGACAAGAACAGGAAAAAGACGAATATCACGGAATTCAAGACGGAATCGAACCGAATCGAATCCAACCGGACTTCAACGCAATATACGTGTCAATTCATTTGATGATTTAACGCCAGTAACACTATGAAGTGTAGATATGAAGCGTTGTTATGTTGTTATGATTATTTTCCAAACTCAATTTCGACTTCTATCTTGAACACAAAAAACAAGTCACTCCCGTTCGCAAGTTGCCCGCAAGCTGCGTTGATATGTATCACTAACAGAAGCTGACATCCTTAGCACTACTACCTTCATTTCATAGGACAGTCGCAGCTGGTGCGAGGTTACACCGCAAGGGTATAGATTGCTGATGTGTTTGCCTTCAGCATAATAACAGCTACAACAGAAACACCACCACCAACCCAAGCCGACTTGCATGAACCGACTTGAAATAGAATGAATCAAAAGAAGGGGAAAAAGTCCAATTCGGATCAAATCGAATCGAATCAAAACAATACATAACCTCGAATAGAAAACAACCACGCGATACATGACAAAAGAAGGAGCACTATGCAAAGGCCTTCTACAGTCCACGAGTACCCACACAGAGCAGTAATCTTATTGATTCCGAAAACCATCAAGCGTCCGGACGTCCATCCATCATGGCCGCTGATGCTGTGGGTGGATTCTCCACCAACACCTTCATCAGACACCATTGGATCGTTTGAAGAAGGACCAACGCCGTCCTAACGGCACCCAGCATCGCAAGACCTCCCGGCCCCTTTCCACACATCTGTCCTCAGAGTCTCGTACGGCGACAGAAAATTTGTCAGCTATCAATGACGATTCCCTACTTCTGACTGATATTCGCACCAATATGACCACAAAAAGTATCCCGTTTCCCTTATACATATACTATCTGCAAAATTACGAAGGTCGAAAGCATGGTTCTACCCTTTCTTTACTATTTCCTATATATATAACCCAATAAATGCACCAAACCTCCCAAAGCCTTGCTGCCTCCGGTGCGCCAAATTTCTTGGCGAGAAGCTTGTCATGGATTGCAACAAGGCCTGCGGGAGATGATGCCGCCTCAAGAAAACTTGTTTGAGCGTTCGTACAACAGTACATATCGCGCATGCTGAGGGGCGATTTCTGTGCTTTGTAAGGAGAGAGGTCTTCTGTCCGCTCAGGGGTAGCGAACGGCTCAAGATCAGATTGTTGTCCCGATGCCCAAGATGCGGCATCATCCTACTCGTCCCAAGCATTGGGGGAAGTCCATCATCCTTTCCTGCCTACAATACTTCAAAATACAGTAAGCTGGCGACCAACGGTGCGATAGAAAAGCGGAACTCTCGTCAATTATATATACATCACGTTCATCAACGATCAATGAAGTTTTCCAGGATATCATAATATGAACTGGGGGCCTGACATTATGAGTCCTCTATGCTACTAATCTCTACCTGGTCTACTATCAGCCTTCCTATTCTATCGATCACGACCTCCCATGGTTCCAAAGATCAATGTTACGGCGACTGGCATTCTTGAATGTATCAATGATAGAAGCTGACGTCTTCAGTAACAGTAGCGACATCATCTCGTAAGACAATCGCCGTTGGAGCGAAGGCGCAGCACAAGACATTGATAGCTGACGTGATGATGTGCAGTCCAACAGCAAGAACGACAACAACAACAACAGTAACAACAGCAACAACAGCAGTAGCAACAGCAACCGTAAGTCTTCACCTGATCTTCTTCGATATCCTGCAGGCAATATCATATTGCGAAAGACTACAGTCATCCACAGTCATATCGCAGGCACATAGCTATCGTATCCTTCTCGCCACACAAGTTTCGCTTCACAACCTTGGTTTCACAAGTCTTGTTAACATCCCATCACATCGCGTCCCTTTCGAGTCATTGCCACACCCCTTGCGCTTGAAGCCTTCGGCAATAATGGCTCACACATGTTGCAGATGGTTCGCTCCGCTCGCTCTGCGTCAAACATTACTGTGACGAGTATTACCCGTGCCTGCATGTACAATTTTGCGACGAAGCGAGAACGCCGAGAGAAAGAAGTGGAAGCGCTTGAGCGAAACTTATTATGCAGAGTCAGAATTGAAATCAGGTATCTATCAACGAGAGGACCTCAACGTCTCTAAGTCAAGCCGAAGCTGATGGCATGCTGAGCTGTGCTATCCATTGAAGCTGACAATAAAGGCAGATCGAAACCAATCTTGAAATTGGCGATAAGAGTCTCTCCTCCCTTTCTTCTTACTCTTTGGAAACCTACCTAGGTAATTCATTATCCTACGCTCTTACATCAGCGTCAAACGCCAGAACAATTCATTTCTCATATTCTCGAAGTGAGAAGCCTTGAAGACGAGCACTCGTATATATTCAAAGAATCGAAGCTGAAGGTAGCGTTAGTCAATCTCAATAAGCTCCTATCGCTGGGAACAATACAGATCTAGCCAGAGTCGGTGCGTTATTCATCGGTATGGTACAGCGTTTTTACATTTCAGGAAGACTTCCATCGCTGGCCACAGTAAAGACCGAACTATACTTGATCTCATAATCAATCGCGATGAATAAAGCATCACTCAAATCTGTCGTCTCCTATACGCCTTTATTCCTCATCCAGGACGAAGTCATAGATAGTCACCAAAAAGAGGAAATAATACTTAGACTCGAACACCGCAACGATCCTATCACCCTTAGTTCAACCATTACTGACTGTAAAGAGATGATGGTGAGAGATTTCGGATATCTGAGAGTGCCAGAAGCAGACCGAGGAAGAAATTCTGATTATTCTGGAACAAGTCCGAATGCTTGTCTTTCCTATAGGTATTCTGCCCAGGAGCAACTACCTGCAAGTCCACAGCAGAAACGCGGCGATGATACCAGCGTCACGATGTGCGCTCAGACAGAGCCTAAAGAGTGCTATAAGTATTTTAACACTCGTCTGTCACATCAAATCAGTACAGAACAGAACAGAACAGATTCTGCCATTGCGCGAGAAGTTCGAGCGCTCGACTGTAATATGCCGCCGGGTATTGAAGACCCTGATAAAGTGGTCCCCCAACCCACCTATGAGAAATCCGAAAAATTCTCGACACAGCGAAGATCTAGCATTACTAGACAGTGAGACAACGCTGTCGATCGCCTAAGTAGCGGAGACTTGAGCTGCACGTACGACACGCTTGCTGTTTCGAAAGACTAGATTATTGATCTTGTACTCGTCTAAGGCCCTTGAGGAAAGAGAGTATAGAGGTTTTTGAGGGTTCACTCACTTTATTGCTCCTCAGCATACACGCTGATTCATGGAACAAACTTACTAATCTTCTTGTAGATGCGTTGGTGCATGTATCTATCGCTCGATACAACTTTGACGAGTGACTACACATCGAAGGTCAATTCATGGTGCCTATATCGTATCATACTTCCAACAGCTAGCGATTCTCCTTGCAGAGGGTGGGATATATATGGGCTATCTTGCCCCTGGACTCCTGCTCTCCTCTGCAATCTTGGCTCCGTTCACATCCGTACCTTGGCTTTCTAGGAAGCTCGCCCGTGTAGATGCTTTAATGTGTGCGTTGAAGCCCACCGGCTTCTCTTCTTCTTACAACCTCGCGCTTATTCCTCGCGGCTAAGAGCCCTGGAGTCAGTGATGGCCTAGCCTGCAATTCACCAGGGGCGAGCAATCTTCCAAGTTTTTTCATCACAACATTCCATCCATCAATCATCAACTTCTACTACACTGCCATCCCCAATATTACTGTCGTCATCCATCATGTCTTGGCTGTGGCTAGATGAATATCTGCTCGTGCAATGTAAGTCAATACTTCGTATAATCTGAATCTCGTGATGCTGACTTTGGGCTCAGTCCCAAGAGGAAAAAGATATGATGGCAGGAGCAAGTTGACGTAAACGATCAGACTGTCTCAACACTAAGAGAGTCTAATAATGACTACTATACAAGTCAGGCATCACAGCTCAACTGTATATATATATAAGAAGTCGCAGATACGAACTCAGCAAAGGCTTCTTCCAACTTTCCATTCATTTCGCTCCGATCGTCTACCTTTATGATTGAATATCCATGCTGGAGGATCCACAATCTCATACAACCAATAGACTATTTGAAAATACCACTCCAATCTCAATACAGCACCATCCAGCGAATCATCACCTTGAGTCAATCACATCATTTCTCCCACAACACAATATCGAAAAATCACCGACATCTCTTGACCGCTTGCTTTTCCAATCTCCGAAATAGATGGTATACTTCTATCCCTCACAATCTCTTGAGACATTCCATTATCGACCAGTAGCAGAAAAAGGAATCGAAGCGTGTTGCACAATCTGCTCGAAGAGTAGGGTCGAAAGAGCATGCTTAATCGTACTGATCCCCAATCTACCCTATAAAAATATACTCGGAAGTGTACACTTTGATTAGATTTCTTGATAATTACAACCCAAAACTAGAAGATATTAGACTAGAGGTCAACAAGCTAGGTACTCTGCCTCATCACACATGGCTACACAAGACCAATCACATCACATTCTCTTTCGGAAAGTCAACGATCGAAGACGCACGTCCATATCCAGAAAAACCGACACGCTCCACCAGCACCACCATCGAGCATTGCACACAAAAACCCGAAAGCAGTACGTGAACATCATTTACTACAATCATTCCAAAAGACCCAATTTTCCACATCTCAACAGTCCGTATACAAAAACACGTCCCTTCACGAGAAACGCTCACCATGCACAACCTCGAAGAGCCCCTCGAGCAAGGCCATCAAGACCAACAGACACCCACAAGAACGACGTCAGCTCAGAGACCAATATCAACAGTCCAAGAACCGATACCACGCTACAAAGTACAGATCGAAAATACCAACCAAAGGGTCTAGGGATTAATCTGATGTCTAATTACCCGCTGATCGATCTATCGCAGCACTTATCCCGTACACGAGAACCTAGGAACTAGGAACCAAACCTTATGAGTGCAAAACAACGCAGTACCACCTCATTTTGAAAGTAATACATAACACTCCCTGACCATTGCGGGTAGGGAGGATAGAACCATGTCACGGCGCATACCTCCTTTGTTGCAAACATACTGATTACTCTGTAATTGCTTACGTTCCTTAGCATTCACCTCGCAAAGTAACAGATCAGGACAGACTTAGCGCTCTTCCTGTATAAATAAGCAGACATCTCGTACATAAAGAATGAATATTTCTTACCTATCATTGAAGATACCATAACAGTCTTAACGTCAAATAAATTAGAAACACACCACAACCAAATCAGCAGACCCGACCAGACCAGACCAAATCAGCCTGTATGGAATCAATTCTATAAAAACCGAAGAAGTTATTATAAGGGACCCATAAGTCTATTGCACTGCCGAGGAAGAGATTACATACGCCTCTAAGACAACGGCCTATATACTTACCTAGCAAGATCTATCCACTTGGCTTCTACTGCGTTTTTGACTTTAGGAGAAGTAAGCAAGCAAATAGGGTCGGAGTCTTCAAGGAAGGATAGGAGAGTAGTTGGTAGACAGGAATGAACCTCAACGTGGGATGAATAGTATAGGAGTGGTTTGAGAGTGGAGGGGTTGGGTATGTAGATTAGGATAGGGAGCTGAATGGTGTATTGTTGGTCTGGAGATGCGTGTAGTTTGCTGTGAGGATGTGAAAATGGGTGTGTTTTGTTTGTGGGAGGTACGGAGGATGGATAGTTGCGGTGGATGATGGGGATAGGGACCTGGGTTGGGGTTGGGAGGACGGGGTTCGATATCCATGACGGCAGAGGAGTTGCAGGCGAGGCGTGTTTCGACTTCTGGATGAGATATAAGAACCTAGATCTGGAAGTAGCAGATTGTACGTGGACGAATAGTAGATGATGCTTTTCATTGGTAATGGGTAATTCAACTCAGCCGTCTAAAAACGCCTCTAATTACCAGACCTTCATTGACGCATAACGTGTCTGTGCGCGTGTAGAGGTCAATCGTGAGCATAATCACCCATCAGGACCAAACCTCGTTCCGTGATATATCCATCACTACATGCCGCCTGTTCTCCTGATTCCATATGCTGTTGCAGGACCTAGACCTGCCCCATCGTGACCATTTTCTTGCGCAGGTGGCTCTTGTATTCGCCGATCGGTCCGTCCCACCTCCTGATGGTTTTGTTCTCGCACACCATGATGTCTTTTGCAATTTTATCGAGTAATCTGAAGGTCACAGTCATTATGGGAATGCAGATCGATTTCGAAAGTGACATACCTGAAGTCGTGAGAGACGACTACCACACCGCCGCTGAAAGCATTGATCGCGTCCGCCAGTGAATCGATGGTGGGAATATCCAACCCGTTAGTCGGCTCATCTAGCAGCAGCATGTTTGGCCCATCGATAGCCAGCAATGCAAACACGATCCTGCTCTTTTGGCCTTCAGACAGAGTCCCCATAAGAGCCGTCTGCGATTCACCAGAAAGTCCGTACCGACCGAGTTGTTGTCTCCAGTACTGGTAATCCTGGTTCTTATCGGAGTACTTATCTCGCACAAAGTCGAGTGCAGATTTGGTCAAGTCCAGTTGCTCCGCAGAGTGCTGGCTGTACACACCAAGCTTCAAGTGGGTATGTCTCGACACAACCCCGCTGGTAGGAGTGAGCTTGCCGGTCATGAGACGGAGGAGAGTAGATTTGCCAACACCATTAGGGCCAACCAGAGCTGTTCGGCTGTCCATGTCCACTCCCAGGTCGAGGTTTTTGTAGAGATCATCTTTAGCATTACCAGAGTATGAGAAGGTAACATCGTCAAAGGAAAGAACTGGAGGTGGGAGCTTTTCGACATCTGCGAAACGGAAAGTGAAGACCCGGTCTTCAGCCACCTTCTGAATGAAACCATCCGCCTCCATCTTGTCGAGAATCTTTTGCCGTGATTTTGCTTGTCGGACCAAATTTGCATAGGTACCGGCTGATGCAATGAACTTTTTGATGTGGACGATCTCTTCTTGCTGCTTCGCGTATGCCTTCATCTGGTTCGTCTCTTGTTCCGTTCTAGTCTTGATGTAGGAATCGTAGTTTCCACCATAGTAGATTAGCTGTCTCCCGCGCATATCAATCATATTGGAACAGACACCGTTGATGAAGTCCATACTATGAGAGACCAATATCAACGTGCGGTCCCATTTCTTCAGGTATTCTTCCAGCCACACGCAAGCCTCCAAGTCTAAATGTGCCGTCGGATCGTCGAGTAGAAGGAGTGAAGGTTTGACGAAGAGTGCTTTGGCCAAAGCCACCCGCATACGCCAGCCTCCAGACATGTCTTTTGTCATCTTGTGAATGGTCTTTTTGTTGAAGCCGAGACCCGTGAGGATGAGGGAGGCCCGAGTTTGGAAGGTTGAAGGATCCATCGTTTCCATACGCTGTGGAAGTTAGCTTTGCGATCCAGCTTGCGCTCTGGTTCAGGGAGAGAAGACTCACTTCGTAAAGATCCATCAATATCGGGTCTTCAGGACCATTGTCTTCCAAAATCTGTTCAGCTTGCTTGTCCAGCCGCTCCATCTCACGCTCCGCTTCTCGAACAACCCATTCAAGTGCACCGAGATCGCTGGGGGGCGCTCCCTCGTTCAACAAGTAGATATCAATATGATCCGGTATTGGGTATTCCCGCTTATCGATGGCCTTCAGTATCGTTGACTTTCCGCACCCATTCTCCCCCAATAGACCGTATCTCCGGCCGTAGTTGAGCTCTAATGTGGTATCCGTGATGAGGACCTTGCCGTGAAAGACCAAGGATGCAGAGGTGATCTTGACATCTCTGCTGGCAGCCAGCGAAGCTAGCACACCGGTTGTGACTCTGTCCGACAACCCATGCTTGTCCATCTGGTCTGTTAGCTTCTTGACCGTCGACATCTTGGCTTCTGTGGTCGCGGGCTGTTCGTCATCGGGAAGTGGGTTGCCATCGCCATCCATAAGAGGAGGGGTCTCATCGCCGTTGACTGACGACGCCGAGGATCCATTCTTTGAGGCGGCAGTTGAGGAGAGTTTTGATGTGGCAGTCTTCTTCTTATCCTTGCCATCCTCGGCCTTCTTGGCCATACGGGCCGCTTTCGAAGAGGAAACCATGGTGAGGTGTGAGACGACTACAAGTTGTAGCTAGGAAGGCGAGTAATTTTTCGTGGGATGGCGGGGCCTTATCGATTGGCTGAAGCCTCACACACAAAGTCCAATATCTGGTCGCAGTCGAAAAGGGAGAAACTTGTGAGCGAGACAATTCTATCCTTCACAAAGATCCTTAGGACCACCTCCAGTTCGGCCTCGAGGTATATAGGTTGTTGTGTATCTACGTGATTTGGATACCCAAATGGTGATACAAAGGTATTCTTCTACTTCATCGCTTAGATGTACTCGACCATCATAGAGATAAATCATACGAGTAGAATAGGTCACGTTCGGATAGGTCACGCTCGGATAGGTCCTCTAGGATAAGATGATTTCATCTGGATAGGTCCCTATTCTGGACGCGACAAGGATGCTAGTCCACTAGTCCTCCAGTCAATGTCGGAGAACATCACTTCTCACAGGAGACAGATATCTAGATTCACATATCGACGATGGTCAATAGTCAGACGTATCCTCTACCATGGTTCCTTTGCTAGTCCGAGGTATTGAGTACTGAATAGCCATCGACAAACGTCATATTACGCTGCAGAAACTCAGTTGAGCCTCTTTTTGCATTTCTCTGTGTCATCGCGCCTGTCGCATCTGCCAAACTCATCCATCGGTGCGGCTTTCCGTGCACAGAGGCAAAACATTCTCCAGGATGCTTTACGCGTGCCTGCGGTTCTCCGCAAACCCCGCCACGGCCCCTTCATATCAATGGACCTCGTCATCTTGGGACACAGCGACAGGGGTGGCACCGTCTTTTATAATATACCCTTCATCACGTTGGAGCAGAACATGTCTCGATGTGCTGCAAGGCGGACGGAATGTATCTACCAGAGGCAAAGGACTGGCATTTTGATATCGATGTCTACATCAACTCTTACGTCCCACAAAACCATATTCACCTCCTCCCAAAGCCAATATCGCACTTTCTAGGGCATCGAGAAATGCCGCGGAGGCAGACTGGCAACCTCCTCGTTGCAGGATGGGCCTTCTTAGGTGCCTTTGTCGGTGTCATCGCAATCGAGGCAACATTCATGATACCTGCGATACATAACCTTGGAGGTCCTCTACTCATCGCAAGCTTTGTACGTCATACATCCAAATTGCATTTGATGTTGCTCATTATTTCCAGGGCGCTGCAGCGATCCTCGAATACAATGCCATTGAGTCTCCCCTTGCTCAGCCTCGAAATGCGTTCATTGGACATATCCTTGCCGCTCTCGTCGGCATTGGGGTTACAAAGCTCTTCAGCCTCAGTCCCAACTTCGAAAATTTACGATGGATAGCTGGGGCCCTTGCTTGCGGTCTGGCGTCGGCCTCGATGACGGTCACGAAAACGATATATCCTCCCGCAGGGGCTACCGCGCTATTGGCTGCTGTAGATCCCCAGGTCGAGCGTCTGGGATGGTATCTCCTCCCGCTGGTGGCCTTGAGCACAGGCCTTACACTCGTGGTCTCGCTGATTGTCAACAACATCCAGCGGCAGTACCCCATGTATTGGTGGACGGCTGCGCACCTTGGCAAGAGTGGCAAGGAAGATGACATCGAGAAGGTCGCGTCGCATCGGTCGTTCAGCCACGAGTCAGAACACTCATCGAGGCAAGAGAAGACACTTTGTGGGGACGATGAAGGGTCCATGATCACAATCACATCCCATCATATCATGGTTCCAGAACACCTGTACCTGGCCCAGGAGGAGAGGGGTATGCTGGAGATCTTGCGGGACCGTCTGGGAGAGGGCCAACCGAGACCACCAGAGCCTGCCGCCCCAGTACATGGATGTTGATTATTTCTGAGAACTATTGAATCGTCTAGCAAAGTCTTGTCATGTTTACAGCGCGGCGTTGGGGGCATTCAATGAGCATCCACTACTGGATAGCGACAAGGACTTTCTCATTCCACCTCATTCAATATTCGCTTGGTACCATACGCAAGGTGGGATCTCTTACGCCATTATGGTATGCACCAATATTACAGAACATCACATTTTCCTCCAATTGCTCACATCATGTTGTACATATACTAAGCAGATACGTATTGAGACTGGCTAGCAATACTGATCAATAACTTAAGCTCATCCCTTTGGAAGGCCTAATATCTTGTCTATCTAAAATCGATACAGTGCACTACGATGCCTATAGCACAAGACCTCTCTAGCCGCCGCATGTACGACACCCACTCCATCAACTACGATAACTCCGGGCATCCTCTTCACGCAGCGAAATACATCCGACGGGCGCAACCTCACACAGGCCAGCACAATCTTGATCCTGCCCACAGGATAAACCTTATCACTCTCCTAGTGAAGCAAGCCATTGGCCCCACAGATACTGTCACAGGTGCTGTCACAGGTACGAGGAACAGCAGTGGCATGATGGCTGTAGCGAACTGGAAGACTGAGAATGAGGGACTAGTTGCTCGGTGTCTGGATTGCAATATCAGTGATCTCGATCACTCGGAGTCACAAGGGGAGCTACCAGAAAAGTTCGATCTGATCACGTGTGCCACGGCTTTGGTGTTACTATTACCTAGCAAAGGCGATTGCACCATGGGTGAGCCTGCTGAAGCTTTGTGGACACCTGATCACTGACACCCACTAAGAAAACCGAGATGGAGAGTACCGTTCCTGAAAGAAATGGGCGCGCCAATTGGGAATCGAATTACCGTGGGTATTCGGCGTCAAGGCCTCTCTCCTTGCAGCAACTCTTTCTGGTGGCAGGGCTTGAGATTGAAGATGCGTGGAGCGCTGAGGGGAACGGCGGTAGAGGAGAGCTTACAGCAGGTGCTACTGGAGAGCGCCTTATGAGTCGGTGGAGCATGGCATATGGGCTGTGTTCTGCGGAGTGCGTGTCATAGAGAAGGCAAGGAAAGCCTTTGAGCCCAGGATGGTGAAGGAGGAGTTCCTATCATGATCAGCAGGAAACCATGAAGGGCTCGATCAATTTGTCTTACAAGGGTTTGGCGTTGAACTCATCCAAAGCTTCCCTCGCAAACGTCGCATAGCACCAGAGACTCGCCAGCTTCAGGTCTCTATCTCCATGGTCTTAGCAACGGATGCACGATGCTTACCCCTATGGTGATGGTCAGGCATTTCAAGACTGCTGTTATGTCCAATCTAACGGATCTGGCTCTTGAATTACGCCTCGCTAGGAATCTCAGCTGCTGAGGTGCCAACGAAGACGGCGGTCCAGATAGAGTGGTTGCGCCAGCCATAGGGATCGAATGAGTGCTGGCATAGAAGCAATGCAGTGAGAGCAGTGTAAGGGAGCCAAATTTAGTGCCTTGGTATTCATCAAATCGCTGACATGGTCTGGCTAGAATATGGCAGGCTCAAGGGACGTCGCCACCAGGCCTACCAGCGAGCTTGTCAGTACTTCAAGACATCACTCCTGTACATTTTATTGGCGACAAAATGGGCTAGACGAGGGAGTGTCATGGCCGACTGGTAGGAGGCCAGGCAGTGCCGTATGGAGCTTATACCGACTTCTCCTCCTCAATGTGACAGCAAGCCTCCCTCTTCACTTTGTTTGCTCCCTCTTCGCTTTTGTATGCTCCCTCTCCTCTCACACCGTGTATAAGGAACATCGGTGCCGAGTACTTAGACGGTGATCCGTTGACCCAGCAATTTTGGGTTTCATCAGTTGATCAGGACATATCGATTCAAGACTTTTGCCGGCTGGAACATCATGCATAGCCTAAAACAACGCAGACAACACCAACACGACCCTCCTTCGTCAGGCTCTAACGCCCACGCCTCCGTCCTAAGCCATCGACAGCCCCTCTCAAACTCACCCACAGCATCCTAGACACCAGCAACCTCAATCCTCCTCCATATCCTCCTCACCAACACCAACCACCCCCCGTTCCAAACCACCACACTCCCCCCCCTCCGCCACCTCCCCCACCTCATGCCGATGAAACCTCTCGCAATGCCACTCCGTCAAATCATACGTACTAAACTCATCCTCATGCCTCGACGCCCGCTGCGCCCTCACCGCAATCCGCGCCAGAAGCCCATGCGGCAACATCTCTATCCCCCCCTCCTCCACCACCTTCTCCAGATCCAGACACACAAGGCAGAGATCCACCAGAAACGCCTTCAACCGCGCATCATCGCAGCTTTCCCACGTCGTAACGCAAATATCCCCATCACCCATCGAAAGATGATATCCCGGACCTCTCGAATAACGCTCAATGATGCCATCAATGATAGCATTATACAACCTCGGCACCACCTTCTCGATAGCAAAGATGGCAAGATCCAACGCCGGTCCCAGCAGCAAAACACCCTCATCTTCATCGCGGCGGAAATCGCCCGTGTACAACCACGCGTTGAAGCGGGAAAACACCTCTGGGTCTTCGTCTTCAAGCCTCATGGTGTCTTTGTCCTCTTCTGCAACTGGCTCTAACTCTGTCAGAGCGGTGGCAAAGTAGGCTGAGTGGTGGGCGAGGAGGGCTCTGTGGATGCCGAATTTGGTCTGCTCGGGCCCGACGTGGATGATTATGATTTTGTCGTAGAGGGAGCTCGTGCGGGCTTTTTTGCTGCTTTTGGTGGGTATGATGGGGGCAACGACGGGGGCCGGGGCTGGAGGTGTGATAGTGGTATTTGGGGGGTTGTTTAGTGCGTTTAGTCTTGTGAGGCGTCTGGTTGAGGGACGAGAGGTGCGTGCTGTTTGCTTTGATTTGCCCATGGTGGTTGATATTGGTGCGAGTTGAGTCGATATGTGGATATCTGCTGGACTGATGTTCTGATAGAGATGGTGGTACGCGTTGAATGAGCGAGGTTAGAATGTTGATGTAGTAGGTGGAAGGAAGTACGGAGGTCATCTACAGAACGATAAACACTCGCAAAAGCACGTAGGAAATAATACTAAGAACATGAAACAAGATCACCCTGTCGGTGTTAACCGTCGTGTCAATCTAAATATCACGTGCATGAGGTGATCTTCCTATACCTACACGATGGGTAGCTTTAAGGATAGACAGGGCCTTAATCTACTAGATTAGCGTTTAGAAGGGGAATAATCTATGATAGTATAGCGTTGTAGTACCTATTAATTTATCGTTTAGGGGAGGAATAGGCGGTGGTTACAATAGCTTCGTAGTGTAGATAAGGAGTTTTCACTACGTCTTAAGAAGAGAAACGGCGTTTCCTACTTATATCAGTAATTACATATATACTTTAGTCACGTTGTCGAGTGAGAAGCATAGAAATTCCGGCGCTCTTCTACATTGACACGGTTAATTAATCCAGCTTCATGCTTAAAGAGGCGATAATCGTAATACACTTACAGGATAGATATGTGCTATTCACAACGTCTTTCGTAGGAAAGATTTCCTTTGCAAACTCGCGTTACTAATTGTAAAGATACCTAGATGCTATTACCAGGCGAAAAGATCAATCATTTACCTATCTTCCATCAATAATTTGGCTGATAGAGGCTATATTCCAATACATTCCTCTGAAATATAACTAGTAGTCCGTAATAAAACCCTTATCAAAAGCTTTCACGCCTTGCCATTCTTACAAATCTTAGATAACAGGACCTTTCTCAAGCGCCTTCACATACGCCGGAACGAGTTCCTTGATTCGCACATCTCCTGTGTCTCTATTCGCCTTGATAGCGCTGCTGTTATCCTGACCTGCCAGATTGTCCTTTCGCTGAGAAGATTCTTGATTTTGATTGTTGTTAGTAGATGGCGTCGATTCCACTACTTTACCATCAGCGCTGACATACGGCACACTCGGATTCCTAGACGCAGTAGATGATGAGGGGTCGTTATAGCGGAGCTGCGTTGAGTTTTGGGGACTTTTAGTCTCCTGCTTACGCCCATAGGCATTCCCCGTCGTGTTCCTTTCCCCATGGCCCTTGGACGTATCCTCAGAGGTATGAGCTGTGCCGCTAGAAGTCTGGTTCCCACCAGTATGAGTTTCCGGCATAGCGTTTGTGCAATTCGAGTTCATCACTGGTACCATATCCGTGCTGTTTCTGTGGTGATGGTGATGGTGCTTGGTGGAATTGCGATGGGGATAATTGCTTGCGTTGAAGGCTGGGTATGGCGAGCTATTGTCTGCCAATCTTCCCGTGACAGCCGCAGTGGCTGTGACTGTTGTCGTGAATGCTAGGCTTATGAACCGGACAGCTGCTGTTGGGACTGCTGGAGAAGATGTAGACGGTGGATTGACGACTGAGAAGATGGGTGTATCTGATGGGCCTGGTGATCGAAGGGGACTGGCGGTCAAAGTGGCGATAATGGCGGTGGAGCTGATGGTAACGAGTCTTTGGATGTACATGGTGAGACTCTTGTCGTTTGAGTTTGGTAGCTTCAGATATCTATGTTGAGAGATCTGAAGATGGTGTAAAGTGGATTAGCCTCTGATATTGAGATGTTTGAGCGGTTCGGACAAATGGAAGATGTCGAGATTCTGAAGTGGATGCGCTGTTTAGACATTGCCATTGTTCCTAGCTGGAGGTGTGTACCACAAGGACATTGTTGGGCTTTGTGCCTAGCATTGTTCAAGATAGTCCTTGTATTTTGGAGACAATGCAATAAGGCAGCAGGTCCTTCGAGCCTTAGTTCGAATGTGATAAACAAAGGTGACAGCTCCCGATCGCGCCTGTGGACGCCACGAAACAATAAAGCTAGCTAAGCGAGATGTCGTGAAGGATTGGCAATCATGGGTAGGGATAGCAGGCTAGAATTGATGTACAGGAACTTTTAAACCCTGAGAAAAGGGCAAGATTGCACCTTCGGAGGTGACTATTTGACTCAGCAAGTAATCCCTTAGTGACGTTGCTAATGAAAATCTCAGACACCTAGCCCTCCAAGTGCTGAACGCCTAAAATCGCAGCTGAGCAGCCTTTGGTGACTCGGCAAGTCTTCCTGAAATAGAGTGTTCTGCACGCCTACTGAATTAGATGACCATGAATATAGACCCCTTAGGTCACCATTTAGCTAGCAAAAGCACACAAGTAAGCGCACCACTTGCTGGTAGCCAGGCATCCAGAACAGCAACCGCAGAGTGACTTCAATCAAGCCGCGGCTTCTCCAGAAATATGACTCAGAATGAGGAATGACACATACCATGATGCTCATAGTAACTAGAAAGATGAACCAGCTACTTCCTTTTGGACATGCGTCGACATCCCCTCAACGAGTGTGAACTCCAAGCTTTTGCAGGAAGTACGGCTTCCAGACATGAAGTATGGCGCTTGAGCTGAATCTTCGAGGTCCTTCGAAACCGATTGCGGTGTGCATAACGAGCATCACCTGCTGTTCTCAGCACCATCCCCACCTCATGATTCGTGCAATTCGATCTGCTCCATGGCGTTGAGAATAGCGCCCACGGTAGTGAAGGAAGATCCGTGTTGCTGTTCCTGTTCTGTGACTGAGGGGTTGAAGGTTGAGTGTCTATTCTAGATGGAGGATAATCTGTGATAGCGGCGAGCGGACTAGATCGTAGTCTGGCGATGGTGATGGATCGTAGCTCAGAATTAATGACCCTAAAGTGCAGATGCTTCAATCTTATTGTCGGTGAATCCTTTCGTGGGTCATGCTTTCGAGGAGGATGTCTTGCGTATAATAGCAATTCTTGAATGGTGCGACTCCAGAAACCAATCAAGATCCGAACACCAGACTACTGTGTACATGTCCCAATCCCTCAGGACTTGACACATGATACCACACCGTTCCTCTTCAACGACTGATCTCCCTCCACCAGAACATCCCATGACATTCCGCGTCCAAGGCGGCACCAATCATACTCCAGCGTAAAGCCCGTACTTCTTTCTCGAAAGACTGCAAGATCCATGCTCCAAGCCACTAAACTGAACCACACCAGACTCGGGATCTTCTTCGCCGAGCCTCGTCAACCCGATGAGTCCTGTCTTTGGCTGAGATGACTTGATCGTAGTACCATTGACACAACCTCAATAATCGATATCCACGACCTGAGCGCACCAAGCTTTGGACTTCCCATCAATTGAACATGAACATGTACTGTCGACTTCCAAGAGTGCCTTTCCAACATCAAATATTCCCATTCCAATTCCAATTCCAAGAAATCGAATAGCAGGAGGATCTCACAGCCAACAACTGCAACACATCAGCTCGATTCAAAGTCAAGAAGTTAATCCAGATCGAACCCTGTCCTGTTAAAACTACTTTAAGGACACGACAAGGACACCCGTCCTTTCTGAACCAATATCTCAAGTCCCCGAGCACCCCGACCTGCCTGAGATAGGATATTCGAGTAAACGCCCCGACTACAACAAAACCAACTCCACTACCAACAGGAATCTCATTTAACAAACTGTAAATAATCAACCGAAAACCCCCGTATGTCGGACCCCAACAACCTACGCTTGAAACCGTTACACAGTAATCATCCGCCCCGCTCCGCCTTCCTCCACCATCTTCAATTCAACATCCATACTCCTTCCCATCTTACCAAGGAGCACGCCACTAATAACCTCTACCTCCCACCTTCCAAACCCCTACATCCCTGCCCTTCGCCCCTATCAAACAGCATCCTCCCCACCTTCCAAAAACCCAACTCAAGTCAGCATCTGCCTCGGTTCCAGTACTAGCTGCATACATATCCGCCAACAACCCCCTCCACCAATATAAAGGCCGCAGCCTGCCGCATCAGCCATGCATATCCCGCGCCAGCCCATGCAAATCCCACACGATAACAGGTACCCACTCATCCCTCTAGGTGGGGTGGGATCGCCGACCAGGAACAGATAGAACAAGGTGAATCCCTGACGACGATCATGCCAACCTATCTACCTACCGCTACCCAAGCTACGCTGGCACGCCTGGTTGAACAGATGTCAGATGTAACTCACCGCATTGGAAATGCCAGTGCAGAGTTATTCGTCCAGAAGAGGGCTGTGTGCATTGATTGTCTATCAGGGGGAGGTCAGGTCTATCGAGCTGTTGTAGATATCACAATACCAATCCAAGTCCAAGACTGCATTTCCACCACCACTCAGCAATGGCGTACAAGAGACGCGATTCTTGAATGACGCTACATTATCCATGAAGAGATCTAACAATCCAAAATCATCCAAGCTTCCCCATCATTTCGTTCGCCCATCCAGCCATACAAGTCATTGAACGAAGACACCGAAAATCTCCCTTGCCCTCCGCCATCAGAGATTCATCCATTACCGCCTAAGCTCAACCGTCCAGGGGAGCGTCGCATGTCCCTCCAGGTGAGGCTGCTCACACGGACCCAACTCCAGATGCTGCATCAACAGCACCCCGCTCACTCAGCGCTGCTTGACGGCAGATTCCATATGCTCGGAGCGGAAGACCAGAGCGGAAGCTGTAGGGCCGGCGGGGTAGCTACGCTTGACGGCCGTGGGACCCGGGCCACTTGCTGAAGCGGTCGCGTTCTCGTAGTAAGAGCGGGGGAAGACGGGGCGGGCGATGGGGGCGAAGCGAGAGGCGAAGTTGCGGCCTTCGACTTGAATTTGTGGGAGTGGGTTGGAGGAGACGGGCCTGAGGGGTTGTCAGCATTGTTGTTTATGTTAGGGGTGATGAGGGCTGGTGACTGACATGAACATGGAAAGGAGAAATGCACAGGCGGCGAAGATGATGGTGGCGGTCTTCATATTCTGAGGTGATGGTGATACTGGGCTTGTACTACGATAATGATGATGGTGGTGGTGGAGTGGGACTGGAGTGAATGTTTGGAGCGAGCGTAGGTAGGCGATTGGACGGTATTGTTGGAAGCGATTGTAAAATGGACTCGAGTTCGAAATCGAGCAGCCTGATGAGCTGATATTATGTTGGGAGGGCTGGCCTTTTGAAGCTATTCTGACAGCGCCTCCCGGCGCCTTAAGTCACTGTACATTACTGACGACTTACACTTGCTCGGCTCCTGTGCTGACTTGCATCCTCCTTGCGGAAGCCAATTATCATTTCGCCTTGAAAGAACTGTGGTGAGGACGCCATGATACTGGACAAATTGGTGGAGCCGGCGATTGGATTGGACGACTATCCTCCTTCAGGGTCTCAACTGGCGATACTGCGTTGGCCTGGGCCTGATGAGCTGGTATCCTGGACAGTCCGTGGTGCGACTGTGGAGCCTGGGACGGCGACTTTTGACCTGCATATCCTCGATACGAATGCCAAGGCCATTGGCGAGTGGTTTTGGGTTCCTGAAATCTTGAGAGTCCACAATTCTCGTGCATCAGTTGGCGATATGCGGTCCACGCCATTGGGCTCCTCAGAGCTGTTACCGGTTCTGGAAAGGCTGACGCAATAGCCAATACACCACTGTCCTCATTCATGTATTTGATTTCTCACCTGCAGCGCCTATGATCCTTACGAGGAAATGCGCAAGGCTGAAGCCTATCTGTGATGTTTCATCGACATCAAATGAAGTAGTCAACAGATGCGCAGCCAAGTAATCTTGCGGACAAATTCAAGTCCCAGACGTTTTCTTGACAAACAATGCGTTCCTGACGATCATGCCATTCCGGGATGATACCCTTCTCTTGAATGTAACAGCAGGCGAATGCCTTTTCCGTGTCACTACGAAGTCATGCACGCTGGATGCAAGGTGGACGCAGAACGGAACGAAAACCGAAATATTCAGAAAGTGTATATCGGGGCCTATGGTACTCTTCAATGTCAACGCTGTCTGTGCATGGAAGCTGGGATGAAAGAGTGGGTCCATGGTCATATCCTGGCCCGGTGGGTGGCCGGACAGCCCAGAGACAAAATAAAGCAACAGCAGCCATGATAAGAGGCGACAAGCGCGATCTTGCCAATGAGGACCACTACGCCGGAAGGGCGTATGATTCCTTGGATGTCATTGGTGAGAAGAAAGCCATGTCCGGATGGCTGCATATGCACGACGTAATAAGCTTACATGCAGCTCAAGGGTAACTCGTGGTGGGTGTCGCGTTCTCCGCAAATCAATTGCAAAGGCGCCTTGCGCATACCTCGGCGAGCCAAAGATCGTCGATACCGAGCAACCATCCCGGACGTAATCGGTACCTCCTTGTTGGAGAGGTAGCGGTCTGTCAGAATTCACTTTGGTATGCGATATTTTTGCAGGACGGTTGTAGGCTTGAACCGGCCACCACGATAGGGTAATTGTAACATCAAGCACTCACCGCTATCATAGACTTTGACCTCCTCGTTCCTATTGCAGAAGTTTTAGCGTAATGGTGCACTGCAACCTCGAATGCCTGTAGCCAAGCATGGCTTAACCAGATTGCGAATGCCATGATGCCTATCGCCTCGCGCCTCCTTGCAATCTGGGAGCAATGCGCAAAATTGATTGGATGTTGATAGAAAAGACGAGATAACTGACATAACCATATTGCTGAATTGACCCCCTGATACGGAGTATAGCGAGGTCTAATAGAGAATTAATCCTCAATACTCGCTACCAGGATAGTGACATACGTAGATTGTGCATTCATGGATCTCTCTGCAAATAGATTAGAGTTGCGACAAAGACAGAACAGTCCCCATTGACCGTACCTAATCCTGTTCAGGTCGCCCTCCCACAACGAAGGGAGAACTGTTGACAAGCATTGAGTAGGATCGACCCTGCATGAAATATAGAGATAGTGGGTCGGAGTCGTCCGCGCATGATCCCATGATTCCAGGACAGCTTAGGAAGACGCCTCGGCGAGCTGTCAGCTAAGCTTCACCAATGCATTAATAAGGCCTTTGGGTTCATTCGCAGCGGCAGAGGAGTTTCTCTGCACACGCCAGTGCTACGGATTGCCATCCTGTCAATAGCAGCCGATTCTCTGTGACGCCCTAAGGTACGTACCAGTAGCATAGTGTGCCTGATCATCGCAAAGAAACAGCTCTTTGTCACCGTGGATCACCGTGCGGCAATTAGATTTCAATGGGATATTCCCATAATTCCACATAGGGATTTTACGAGAATCTGTGGGGTTTGAAGTCACCACTCTCGCCGAGAAATCGACAAAGAAATTCCTCGAATCTCATGCTTCTTGCTCTGATTAGAATTACACAAAGGTCACATGGACTAGACCAAGACTCTCAGGTAGTGCCGTGATGACCGTGCTGTGACGCAAGCCTGAACTGAGTTTGTAGATGCTGAACAGGGTGCATCGGATGAAGCTGTATGTAGAGCTCATGATGTCGTGAGATTGACACCGAGTGCAATCCCGTCAATACTCAGAACGGCAATTTGTGCCCTAAGCCAGGACTGTGTGTCTTCCTTAATACTGGATCGTGGCAGCTTTGCTGCATCAAGGCATATAGAGCTTCATGCCTGCAACCTTCTCATCCTTCAGTGGCCATTTGATTTGCATCGGTGTACGCGGAAGGAAGAAGATCTGCGGGCGGCCGAAGAGGACCGTGATGGCGCCGACCGCAAGGAGTATCCAGGGTTATCTGTGATCATGTTTGTAAACGTTGGTGAGACTGGTAGCGAGCGATTCTCCCCGGGCATCGCTGAGGCGAGAGGTGCCGTAGATCATGCCCAGCTGAAAGGCAGATCATGCCCGCAATTGAACACGGATAGATAGAATACCATGCTTCCGAGCAAGGCTCCCTTACACCGCCCGTAGGAATCTTGCCGTGATGGAGCCACCGCAAGATACCCACGTGCCCATAGGTGTAGAAGACCTTAGCCGATAAGCAGGCCTAACAGATAGTACCAGTCCCAATACATTTCGAGGTCCATTTGCCCAGCAACTGCAGTGGATTGTCGATGTAGCGTTTTGTGATGCTACACACGTAGGACGTTTCAATAGACATTCGCCGTGGACCAAGCATTGGCAATCAAGCTGTGCAACGCGACTCGACGTTGGACTGCGATGAGGAAGACGTTTCTTCATCAGAAGATGGCTGTATATCGATGTGATTGTATTCTAAGGAAGGTGAATGACCCCAGCGAACGCGACATGGATCTCGTTGCTTTTCAGCTTGAAGTCCTCGATAAGAATGTTGGGTCGAGTTTTGCCAATGTTATATCCAACGATGTAGGAGCAGCCAGATAATCAGATGGCAGGACGAAGGGAGTGTCAGATTTGGCTTCTATGCGCCTGCCGAGAGCAGCGTAAGTAGATGACAGCCAGCCGTGTACCTCCTCTTGTCCTCAACTTTCATTCTTCGAGTCCTTCACGACTCTGTCCTCCTTGACCACCAGGGTATCTCCTTGGCTCTCCCCAGCCCAATAAAACATGACGACTTCTTCTGAGCGAAGCGAATCAGATGTCGTGAGGTGCGGAGGCAATTCTAGGGGCATGCGGTATGCTCGAGGACGTTGGCGCAGGATACTCGGACAGCATGTCGTCTGGTCAAGCATCGATGCAGCGAGCTGCAACAACCCGGCTGGGCTCGTGGCAGGCCTGCCTGCAGGGAGAATATCTCTCGACCTGGGCCAGTGGTAGGGGCTAGGATCTGGGGATATGGGTTGCGCCAGTGCTGCAATTGCGGGGATGGCAGTCAGGGGTGTTTTACTGGGAAGGAGGCACGGACCATATTTCCATATGGCTGGGGTAATAATGCGATTGAGATGAGATGCGTACAATTCAAAGTGTCGCTCGATAAGTTTGCTATTTCTTGTGTCAGAGGTGTCTTGGGGTGCGTTAGACACCACACCGCAAGATGAAGGTGCCAAGAGCTTCCAAATACTCGCATTCTAAGCAGGGGCATGTACGGGTATATGCATCGATTGTATACTAGCTGCAGTTATGGACATTCATAATGTCATCTCCTGACGAATAAATCCTGAAAGTTGCATGCTCAAGTCGCAGAATTTGGACTCCGACGTAGCTGTTCCAGCTGTCATGCCCCGACGCCTAACATGTATGCAGCCATCAACCTTCACTTCGGTACCGTTGCTATGGTTCGCCCAACAGCCTCGCAGTGATGTCCCCGATGTAAGCTTCCTCGAGCTCGTAGTCCTCCCCATCCGCCTGATCAATCCCCACGAAATTGAAGGCACTGACCACACGGTCGAGGTCGAAGCCCATCCATACGAAGCGGTTGATCATCTCTTCGTTGTATCCACCATACCTAGAAGAGTCAGCAAGCCTAGTCTCAGTAACGGTATCAGATGATACATACAGAGCAGCCCTCTCAGCAGCCTCCTCCTCCTTCGATCGTTTCTTCTTCTCCTCCCTCGTCTCGGTTTTCGATCCACCACTGCCTTCTCCAGCATCTTTCTTGGGAGCTTTAGCGTATTTGACAGCCCATTCCTGAGCGACACGCTCAAATTCCTTGGGGTTTCGTGTGAGCATGCCCGCTACTTCCGCATCTTGTGGATCTTTTGGTTCGGGTGTGCTGAGGAGGGACTGTAGAGATAGGAGGGCAGATTTGATAGTAAGGACGGGTGACCAAGCGGAGGAAAGGGTGTCGAGACAGATAGCACCCTATAGTAGAGACTATTAGTAGAGCTCAACATGGTGGAGCGTGGGGATGGTAGAACGTACAGTCTGACTGCTGACATTTGGATGCCACACTTTCGTGTCGAATTTCATGATTGGTGGCCGAAAGGGGTATTCATTGGGTATCTTGACATCGATAATGTAATTACCTCCTTCATAGGGTGTCCCTGGTGGACCTTTGAAGGAGCCCTTGAGGTGTGTCAGGTCATCTCCGTTGCCCGCAGGGTTGGCGAAGATGTTTGACAGGGTGTCCGAGTGAATGTCGGCTACCTCCTTCGCGATGCGGCGAGTGCGACTTGAAGACATGGTTAGAGATGTTGTACGGAGCTTTGAGTGGTCTCAAATTCGGCAGTACAGCGGAGCAAAGTTGAAAATAGCTGTGCTGTAGATGTAGATCAAGCTAGATGTGAGGTGAGGAGAATAGAGGAGGGAAAATTATTGACCAGGCCCTGGTGATCGAGAAGTCGAAACCTGCTTTGTTGTGAAGGATGGCCTTGTTCAGAACAATGGCCTTAAGCCCACAGCAGTTCTCGTACTCAAGTAATCTCTGTGCCCAAGCTCCTCTTATGCTTTAATGTTTGCTGCAAGCTCGCAGCAAGCAATATCTGCAGTCTGAAGTGAAGGAGGGTTTGGTGGAGCTGCGAGAGCTAGTGAGCTGGGAAATGTACAATGAGTGAAGGAGAAGTAGAAGAAGCGGGGGAGACGGTGTTGTTAATTGAGGAGATGATAGTCCAACGGCAGTGTTGTAGTCTAGTAGTGACTCACATGTGTCAAAGAGAGAAAGATGAGGTTTCACACAGTCTGTATTCTTAGGTACCTTATGGTACGATAAGGCTGCTAAATGGGATGATCCGAACCCAAGGCAACCGTCCAATCATATTTGATGAAGATTCTTGGCACAAAGCCTTGATGTGAGTCTTTGCTGTTCGGGATTCATCTTCATCTAATCCCTGATACTGTCCTCACTTGTCCACGGATCTCAGCTACTGATTCGACTGGAGACGCGGCGGGCTTCTGCGTAATTTTGATTGACTGTAATAGACTTTCCCGACTGTGAGGCTGTCTAATCGCATATTGTCTGCCCAACGCACCCTCCCATCAAGCATTGGCCCCCATGCTACGAACCTCAAATCGTTTAATCCTTGCCCAAAGGCACCGTTGGGAAATACATAGGGCGAGCTGAGAACCCCAACTTACTTCGAGATCGACTGTACGCACCGATTTGGGGCGACCCAAATAATTGTAGACCCATAGATATTTGACGCATCAGACATCGCCAATCATCTAGTTCATCAGTATTTTGAGGGAGACATCATATAGTCGTCTGGCTAACGGAACCAGGGCTGAAGCCGCACAATCCCTTCTCATGAGCGGCCTGTACAGACCGGAGGACAATACCATGTGTACCGTCCCCTAGAGATGAAATTCACAATTTGTGGGTTAAAATGTGGACCATGATCCCATTTTAGCTGATTCAGTCAAGTTGTGCAGCATGCGTTTCGAGATCTGGCTATAGGTATACCGTGGTATGTTTGGACCCGTCCAATGTTGGTCAACGGACATCAAGCAGTGAACTACGATAACGACAAGATGTCATCTATACAGATCCGGACAATAGCATTTCATGAAATGTCGAGAAGATACCCAACGTAGCAGAAGGATCGTAGCCAATCGGTCCGCGGTCCTCCTCGTTCATCACTCCTCCAAGGTCTTGATAGATTCCTGCAACCCATCGACTCATCAGATGTATAGACTTCCCTCTTCACTATCAAAAACACCTTTTTGAGTCTCCTGGCGAATGGGTTGAGACTCTACGCCCCTTGAGCATCGTCGCTGTCTATCTTGCACCATTCTGCAGTAGACCATCTCCTAGCTCGTGGAGTCGAAGGAGATCGCAGTGACACGAAGCACTTCATCCTCCGCATTAAACAGAATTCGCAATGTGTTTGAATGTTGCGAGAGCGTCGTTCAATGATAAAGATCCAACCCTATCAGTTATGAAGGATGGGACCTAGGTCTGGTCTGCGATTGTGCAACAAGCACCCTCGTAGTCTCAGGTCTGCTTACGTTAGACGGAGAGGAACAGCATCCCGGCCATCAACATCTCATTTATCGCTTCAAGACCACTGCATTCGTGTATTGCCAATCGCACCACTCGTGTTGTGTCAGGTTCGTGAAGCCATGCAATAGCAATTGCTATCGATCTCTTGTGTCCAGGTGCAAACATTGAGACGAGCCGTATGGAAAACCTCGCTTCAATGATTCTCATTCTCCAGTAGTTTTTGTGAGGAATTCATCTGCATCGTTTTGAGGGCCTATATTTCTCACGACCATATTCTCAATATTACACTCCGGGAAGATGGCCTCGGAAGGTCCTGTCGTATGGAGGTAGTGTCTGAAACGGATGTGCTATGGACGTCCTTATTAGGCGCAGCTGGAAGCAAGAGCAAGAAGGCCGCCCTTGTTAGAGCATGCAAAGCATGCTGCATTAGTGATGGCCTAATATCGGAGCCTATCTAGGTGGACGGCAGTTCAGGTAAAAAGGGAAACAAGAATAAATTGCAGTTGCCAGATATATTTCGAAGTTGCTATCAGCATGCCTGATACTTCCTATTTACTGGCTGCTGAAGCCAACATCCACAGCCAACAGCGCCAGCGCCAGCGCAGTAGCAATCACGTGATGTGAGCTGGTAGCTTCTATTGTTGAATAACTTCAGAGCCTCAGGTCGTTCAACATCACGGAACCCCTAAGATATTCAGTATGGTAAGGTAGGCTGTGATATTCGGTTGGCGTTATACATGTTCTCCAATGAGATGGTAGCTTTGACGAGTCAGCGTTGGATGACTTCTAGTTATCAGGCGTCCAGCCGCGGACGGGGATCGCCCATATCAAATTTCTTCAGCCTTGTCTGCATTACAAGTCCACAACCTCAGGCAAGTTCCATGGTCAACAGATCTTACATCGTCTGTACGCTAATTGCATTCTTGCATAGCAGCTATCGTCAGAACTCTACGACTTCGAACCGTCACCCCAGGAGCATAGCTACTATGTCGAACGCAAAGGTTGACTATGCGAAATCAAGATGGAGAGCGTGTTCTACGTAAGCTTCTCAGCACGAGGAGGCGTACAGTGTAACCACTCACCTCCAATGTGGCCCGCCTTAAACCTTCCGTTCCAACAGAAGCGATGTGTTGTTGCATAATTAAGGCACGGGGAGAGCAGGCTTACGACTAGTGACCAGGCGGAGGGTCTTCTCATTCTACTCTTAATGCTCTATCGTTACTCTGTCAAGGCGCAGACCACATTGTGGACCTAAGGCCACCCGTTTCACCTTTCAGCTGACTGGCCTCGAAGCTCAGCTCCCCTTTCCGGCTTTCAGAATCTCTTTTTTGGAAATACTTATATACCATCGATTGTATGTTGTCTGGCACAGAATCATCCTTCATTCACCGCACTTCTAGCATTAGCATCGTTGCCCATCCTCTCGTTACAGACAATCGCAGTTGTTCAACTTCCCTCAAAACCACATTCGCTTCGTACAAACCAACCAAAATGCCTTCCATCGGTTCTATCAGCGCGGCTGTCTTTCTATTATCTGCTTTCTCTTCTGCGCAAAACGATGCAATCGACCTTGTCGCGGTTAGCTTTTTCTCAAGCTCTTCATACACATTGATCGTTGTCGTACTAACACGTTTGCTTTAGTATGTACAAGCCGGAGTAGATCAACAAAGCTACTACACCAACCTCGCTACAAAGACCGAGTTCAAATCGGACATCGCCGCTATTGTATCCGTCGCCCCTCCTTCTGGCGTCGCTCAAGTCCAAAGCGACCCAGTCGCCTTCGGATACAATCTAGCAAATCCGACCATCGCCCCAGCATGGGCCACTGCGATCCCGACTACCATTCTCAATTCTCTCGATAAACTCTACGTGAACGAGGACGAAGTGGCATACGATGTCAAACTTATCGCCACCGGATCCCAAGCCTCTTCCATCTTCGCCAACACGGCTGTCCCCACCAGCATCAAGGCTGCCTTTACTAGCGACCCCATAGGCTTCATTGGAGACCTTGTGGCCGCCGGCGCGGCGCCGGCTTGGGCTACCAGCATCCCAGCACCGTTGCAGACTCAGATCATCTCGGTCTTCAACCTAGAATTGTACACAGTCATCGCAGACTACGAGGCCAGTATAACCTACTCGACTCCTCCTGGGTACCGTCTACAAACTGGTGCGTCAACTTCCACTCCTCGTACCTCGACCGGTACCGCGGTATCCACCAGTGGGAAGCCTTACTACCCCAGCGCAAGCGGGGCGGCATGCCCTACCTGCCCATCATGCTCACCCGTCACTGTGGTAGTTACAGTCACATCCGGCTCCCCATCCACCAAGCCCACTCCTGCAACATCTATCTCTCGCGCATCCACCGGCCTCCCAAGTTCGTCCAAAGCCACCAGCGCATCGGTCGGTTCACTCAAGACCGGGGCTTCCAGCGGCGTCGCGGCCTTTACAGGATCGAAGACTGGAGCTCCTATCGCCTTCACGGGTGCGGCGGCTCCGATGAAGACCGCTGCTGTGGGTGCTGCCCTGCTATTTGCTGGAGCCGGGGCCCTATTGAATGCTTAAGTCTGTGATCGGACAGTGACGGATGTACGTTGGGGGTGCGGGTGGGGAAAATGATGCATCGCTGGGATAGATCTTGTTTTCTTATCATAAGCATCGGCGGTTTGTGGAAAGTCCTCGTGTTGTTGTACTAGATGTATAGTACCCAATCTAATATAAGTTTCGATTCTCCAGGAGCATGTACTGTCTCACTTGTTCAGTCTGTAACGGTACAACGATGCAATGTTTCAAGTTATGTTCGAGTCGGGCTTCCTTCCGAGACTTACATCATGATCAAAGGTGACAAGTGTAACTGCTCGATTAGTTGAGAGAATGAAAACATTAGGCAGTACAATATAAAAGGCGTAGAAGGTAGAAGACAATTTTAGGCGAAGAGTGTGGGAGTACCAAAGATCCGCTTCTTTAGGTTAGTGTACTTAGTTTATGAGAACTGCCAAATCTGTTGTATTCTATTCACCAGTATGTATTCGCCTATGCCTCACTAAATCGTCCTTGCTGTAGGGCAATTTGCCATGCCTGACGTTACAGAGGACGACATATATCGCGCCTCCACGCAGTACAGGTTGTGGTCCTTCACCGGGGAAGCTCTTGCGTCCCTCCGGTCCACCACCAATGCAACCGCTGCTGAAGGCGTGAGGGCTGCAATCAAGAATGTTCGCTCTCTGCAGGCCAACACAGACGCAATGGAGCGGGGGAACGACCGTCCAGTGGAGGTTGACTGCCTCACTGTGGAAGAAGAGCAGAGGATGGTCGGATACTACTGCTTCAAGACCATGCAGTTTGCAGACCACTTCAAGCTCGGTACCTATGTCAAGGTAATCCATTACGCGTACTTTACAGTAAACTACTCGCTGACTCCTACCGACCATGCTAGGCTTCGGCCGTGCAGTACCTCAAGCGCTTTTACCTCTCGAATTCTCCCATGACATATCACCCCAAAGAAATCATGCGTACGGCGCTTTTCCTGTCAACCAAAACCGAAAACAGCTATATCAGTCTCGATGATTTTACAGCCAAATTTCCAAAGGCGACACGAGAAGACGTCCTCGCACCCGAATTTCTCTTGTGTCAGGGTCTTAGGTTCACTTTCGATGTAAGACATCCCTACAGGGGGCTCGAAGGAGGATACATGGAGCTCCTGGCTCTGGCGACTGGCAGAGGAGTGGCTGGTCCACACAGTACAGCCTCGTCAACTCAAATAGAACAGCAAGAGATGAAGCACCTGGAGCCAGCAAAGGGCGGGGGAAAAGCAGCTATATCGGCGGAAGATGTGGTCAAGCGCATTGAGAATGCCAAAGGGAAGGCTAACGAAGTTCTGAAAACTTCTGCTTTGCTTACAGACGCCTATTTACTCTACACGCCCTCGCAGATTTGGCTCTCTGCACTCTATTTGGTCGACAAGCCGTTGACTCGCTTCTACATTGATACGAAGTTCCCTACGCCTTCTGAGCTCAAGCCAAAGCTACTGAATACACTGCGAGTCTGCGCTGATCTTCTACGATCGTCGCCATCCGCGGATCCTGGAGAATTAGAGATGAATGAGTTGAAGAAAATCGACAAGAAGCTGTACAAGTGTCGGAACCCCGAGAAGACAGACCTGGTGGGAATGAATAGGGCACAGAAGAGGGAAGGAGCAGAAGACGGTTTGGATGCAAAGGTGATCAAGAAAAGGAAATTAGAGAGGGAGAAATCGGAGAAGGAAGCTGAAGACATTTTTGGGTCGGCTCTTGCGATCAAGAAGTAGTGAAGGATATCGGCTCCAAAGACATTACCGATTTGACTCAATGCCACCTTAAGAGGATGGTGCAATTGAATCCTGGATGCTTTGGTACGACCTCCATGCTTTTCATAATGCAAAGACTTACTGACCGTGATCAATGAATCTATAAGCGCCGACCCAGACTCCTCTCCTTATCTGCTGCCAGGTACTATCAGGAAGGCTGCGAAGCCTTCATGGATCCATCAGGAATGGTCCAATGAGCATGTAAAACTGGCTTCACATTCCCGAATGTTGCAAGGTTGGTAAGCTTTCTGGCTTTAGAGCCCACTCAAGTTGGGCGCTTTCCCAGCATTTGATGCTTTGTATAGCCAAGAAACAGGCCGTATCCTGAGAAAGCAGAGACTCGAAAGGTGAGCAATCCCACCATATGTTATCTGGTATCAACTTCTGTCTAGTTGGAGCCCCCAAGAGTGTAGGCACTCGATACTTAGTAGCCTGAAAAAGTAAAGCAGGCATCAGAGCTGGCCGAGTCATGATGGAGCGATCATCGCTATCTATGTTATAGCGCGAGACTAATGCGAGATTCTGTACTCTGTAGGCTACAGTGACTCAGAGCTGCCTTGGCGGATCCCATCAATACCTCAAGGACCTTAGGCACTTAGGCAACAACATCGCGCTAAGAGCTCAGCTATTTCATACTTCTCAATTACAATAACTCAACCATACTTCGTACTTCGTAACAGCTCACATCAATTTTTGACCGTACTTCTCCCTCACCACGATTCTCATTCACCACACTTCTCACAAAATTCATCGATCGACATTGCCCACCACACCTTCGACACAATGACAATCCAAGAAATCGCACCAATCGCTACAGCGAAAGACTTGGCCACTCGGCTGGTCAATGGTGTCAGTACTGGCGAGGCCCCTGTTCCAGACGTCGGACCAGGAATGATCACGGATGTGAAGAATCTCTATCAGTCCAAGCGCGACGAGGACGGCAAGACAAGCTGGGTTGATACATACCCTGACGATCTCGAAGAAGCAGCCGAAAATGCTGAGACTGCTCGCTATGCCCTGCTCCTACGCAGCCGCAAGTGCTACGATGGCCGCAAGAAGCTCGAACTCCATTCTATCGTGGTACAATCCCCTTTGCTCAAAGGAGTGCTGGGAAAGGTACTCAGGAAATATCCTGGGATCACCACGACTTTGGATCGATTGACTTTCAAGAGACCCTTCCAGCTCTTTGTCCACCGATGGAAGAATCTGGTCGAAGCTCTCGAGAGCGAGCAAGATCCGGAAACGAAATCTCATGTGCAACTCCTTCACCGAGTCCTAGAGGCGGAATTGAGAGATGACCTCAAAGCGAGAGATGACTACATCCTTAACGGCGTGATTACCTATACTACCATGTGGATGATCTTTGAGCCCGGAATTACCGTGTTCAGCGTCAATAATGGACTGAATCGCGCGGCCAAACTTACGAACGGCAACTACCAACAAACCCAATGCGGCAATAGCTATGCCCTGAGTTGCCAAATAGTCGACTGGGATGGCGAAGCATTTGGTCTTGGTGGTGTGCAATTCGATGTTGGGGAGTGGGAAGGCACGAAGAAGATCACGAAGCTATCCGCCTTTCCATTGGAGTATCACCCCAACCTGATTAAGCTGGAGGATGAGCTTGTGACGAGAGGGAAGGCGTTCCAGGACTTAAGCGGCTATCATTACAAGAACTATCAAGGAATCGCTATTGGTCAAGGGCCATGGGGCCCGGTGAAATACAATGTAAGTGAGCGTTTCATCCGCTGTTCACGATGTGAAGGAACCGAGTCCTCCAGCAGTACCTCTGTTTTGTTTGATACATTCATGGAATCTCATCTCTTTCGATATTCGCAACATGTCTGCTCGGTCGTTATTCCCATGCACAATTTCCACCCAATGTCCCCTGACCTACGTTCTCTTCCACTTCCATACCACAAGTCTCAATATCACTACAAAATGTTCATCGTTTCTGACATACTCTGCGCTACTACATAGGTTGACAGCCGCATTATCATCGACACCTATGCGTGGAATCGCTTCAATCCCAATCGCCAGGTTTCACTTTCTACGTTAGCGAAGGGGGCACCTGGCTCTGATGACTCCACTTCCGACTCCGACGATGATGATGATGAAGATGATGACGATGGCAATAAAAGTAGTGACTCATACGTCAGAGTCAGTGAGGGCGAAAAGCCTACGTTGGCCACATTGACTAAAGAGCAACTGCTTCTGTGTAGTGCATCGCTCAAAGGCTACTCTCTGCGAAACAAGAAGTGGCTCACCTTTTCCATCGGCTCGGTGAAAGAAATTGGCTACAATAACGCAGCGTTCGACAGCCTCGTTCTCCCTGAGGATCACAAAGAGCTTATCCTTGCTCTTACTGAGAGTCAAGTGGCTAACAAAGAGACCTTTGACGATGTGATTCAAGGCAAAGGTAAAGGCATGATCATGTTGCTTTCCGGCCCTCCGGGAGTAGGCAAAACGTTGACCGCAGAGTCTGGTGAGTCCTCGTCTCCTCTTCCACTGCACCACTCTGACGCAACGAACCTATAGTCGCCGAGAGCATGCGAGCACCTCTCTACATGATGTCCGCCGGCGACCTTGGAACATCCTCTTATGAGGTCGAATCCTCCCTCAGCAACGTGCTTGAGATGGTCACGAAGTGGAACGCCATCCTCCTCCTCGACGAAGCCGACGTCTTTCTCGAACAACGCTCCTCTCACGATCTCGAGCGCAACAAACTCGTCTCGATCTTCCTACGCATTCTCGAATATTACGAAGGCATACTCTTTCTCACCACCAACCGCGTCGACAACATCGATGCTGCATTCCAGAGCCGGATCCATATCAGCATGCAGTACAATGAGCTGAGCACGAGCTCGAGACGTCATGTCTGGAGCAACTTTCTGAATATGGGTGCGAAAGGGCATGGGTTTTCGGAGAAGGAAATGGATATGTTGGCGGAGTATAAGATGAATGGGAGAGAAATAAAAAATGTGCTCAAGACTGCACAATTGCTTGCCAGTAAGAAGGGGGAGGAGTTGGGGCATGCGCATGTGGCGAGCGTGCTGGCGATTGAGAAGAGGCACATTATCACTTGAGACATGAGGTTGAGGCGAAAGACGTGACGGCTAGGTTCTTGACGACTAGAGATTACATTCACTATGGGTTCGATCATACTTTCATCTTCACCATAGGTCGAAAATACATTCATATTCACCATAGGTCAATCATACATTCATCTCCACACACCCATAAGCTTCACGCATCGTTCCTACAAGGTGACTCAAAACTTGCTTCACCAACACCTTCCTCTTTACAGAAACATCTAGCAAACCGCTCTCTACCACCATTCCTCCTCTCATACATATATATAAAATGCGCTCATCTACCGATCGGAGACTCTTCTTTGGTCAGATTTCCTATGTCTTCTGATCACATAATTCCGTTTTATTAAGATACTCCTCGCGTTGGTAGCCATATATTTTGTCATCTCTCCGCATGGTATGGCATTTGTACAGGTTTTCTGACGCGTAGATGTGGTATATATATTTTATATTATTTGAAGGCTAGGTACGCTTTTGGTTATTGGCTAGCTGGAGATGACATCTGCGCCAGCTCTGTGACTAGTACTGTACATACATCGTACACAATATCAATCGCATCTCCTCACCCCTTTCAAATATCAGAATAGTCACGATACAGCTCTCCACTATATACTAACAGCATCTTCGGACTCCACATCAAAGGTTCTCGCCAATCAGTACGTCGTGGCAAACATCATATCTCCATCCACAACTGATGCAATCACAACGTTGTATTAAATCGAATAAGAGGAATGCCTTATCACGAAAAGTTGCGACAAACAAAGCACGACTTCATAACAAGGCGGGGTGTTTGAAGAGATCCGTATACGGAGATCCTCAAACGAGCGACGAAAGGAAAAATCATCTCTGCCACCTCGAGCACGGCTTCAGCCTCTACGAACAGCGTTGTATGATCGAGGTCTTTGTTGAGTCCTTCACAGTCACCGGAGTTGGCATGTAAGAAATTGATCAACGTATGGGAAGGAATTTTTTGGTGAGGAGAGCTGGATAGATGCGCTCAAGAACGGTATTTCCCCTTCTTTTCCCCACGACGCATGATTGTCACATTCAGGAGCGATCGTTGGGGACGTTTTACTGAGGAGGTTGCGCTTATATGTGAATTCCTTTCGTAACGTTGGTTGTCTTTGCAAAGTATCGCGGAGAAGCTAATCAACGTACTGATTTCTATTGATCATGTGGGAAGAGCTGGATAGATGAGCCTATTCCTTCCCTTACTTGTTATTATGTGGGCTTCAGATCACGGTCTTTGCAGCCACATATGGCTGTTGGGAACATCGGTTCGAAGAACCTTGTGTCCTATACCGAACATGTCTTCTCCCTATTACCCGTCTTCGCGAAGTACGATCTCATCAAGGCATTCGCTCGTGGAGAAGTTCACAGACATCAAGTATGGCATGTTTAATGTTAACCAGAGCACTGAGAATGGTTTCCTTATCGGAGAGAACTGGATACCCGAGTTCAAGGCTAGATTATACAATTCCAAATGTGCTCAGGACCATAGTCTTCTCGGCCACAGAGGGCTGTTGGCACTGTTATTTAGAAAGAAGTGGAGTCTTGCACCGAACATCGCAATTCTACCTATCGTCACAAAGTATGACCGACCTTCAAACAATCTATTGAGTGCTTCATAGACGCCAGATATGGCAGGTGAGGGATCAACTCCACTTACAGAAAACAAGTCTTCTACGGGAAGAGCTGCATATCTGTGCTTAGAAACTCATTCTTTCTCTTAATTCATAGTCGAGACCTCGGTCTTCTCAACCATAAACGTTCGGTATCGTCTTCTCACGCACAATAACAGATCAAAGCCGCAGCGTTCCAACATTGGATAAAGACTTCGCATTCTTTGGAGCTATACCGATAACTGGAGCAAATATGTCATCACTTTTACTACTCCCTCACGCACGAACATTCAACTTGTATACAAACCGAGTTCCAACGCTGGCTATCAACACCAATCACCAAGGCTTATTGCACTTTTATAGTGTTTCAAAGCCCGCGTGCCGAGCTGTATTGACAGTATCGATCGTGCGGGTGACCCCTATTCGAATGGCATAGGGATACTCAACAGTCATCTTTTTACAAGTCAATTACACTCTTTGCTATTCAGCTGCTTGACTCAGCCCGAGAGTCGACGATATAAGCATTAGTCTTGCGTAAGTCGGCGCCGACGCCGCTGCTTAGGAAGGGTACATTTTATTAGAACTAGATGAAGAGCAAATAGCAAAGCGGCCGATTACGCCTATGTTTAGGGGGACTGTTATACTAGTCTCAGATATAATTCTTTCAAAGTCTTGGGATGTTCCTTCGGTTGCTATAAATATATAAAGATCCCTTTATTCAAATTACTGCGACAACGGGTTTACCACCCGAATCACCTCAACCTATAGTTGGGAATTCTTCCATTTCTAGATAATCAACATGCCTATATCTGCCATTGCTTGCGCTCCTCGTACAACAACATTCCTCACCACATCGCGGCGTGCGTTAGGACCTATGCTCCACAACATCTGGCGAAAGGATGAACTCAATTCTATATCGAACTTGACACAAAATTTACTCAAGCAGGCCAAGGATCAGATATGAATGTTATATCTACTGGTTTGGTTCGACACCTTTCTTTAGAATTGCATTCTCTGTCTGAAGTAGGCTTCAAGGGTCTCTCCATGCGTACAGCTGATCATCGAGAAACTATTCTACATCATTGGGTTTGATTGCGAATAGTTGTTGCTGGCATACTGAGAGATATTCGTTGTTTTGTCGCTCCAGAGTTAACCTCAGAAGATGAGTTCACTAGCTATCGCATTTGAAATACAACACGACTGCGTATTTATATTGGCATCGCTTGCAGGTCCATCATTGCCATCAAACATGTCAGAGAAGCTTTGACGATTCATCGAAGATGTGGAGAACCCTCGCTAGGCCGCAGAAAAGGAGTTCCGCTACTTTAACACAACTCCTGATATTAGTGTAAAACTAGCTCAAGAATACAACATGTTTTTCTTAATTCATTGATAGCCCATCACAAGTTCCAGACGCATAGGAGAAGGCAGACGCGAGACACGGACATCCTAAGTTCTTGTTTTCAAGGAGGGGTCAATATCCTTGAAGACAAGGATTCGAATAAGAGAAATTTGATAAATCACACACGCCTTCAGCACACACCGACACTGACGAAGATATCAGGGTTCTCGAAATAGAGGACGTTAGACTGTTGCATCCGCCCCTGCGAAGTAATTAAGAAGCCTATGAGTATGCTGACTGGAAAGCAAGACTGTGATCTGAGGACGTGATCAGTGCGGAGCTGTACAAAGGAGATGCGAGCCGCCTAATGGCTAACGATAAAAGCGCTGAACTCACGGTATCCTAGCCACAGAAGCCTACGACAGCACGTGCTGCACGGCGACAATCATACGGTGCGTCCGCGAAGCAATCCACCATCAGTATCAGCCAGCCTGGTCTCTCTATGATAAACGAAATGCCGCATCTCTTTCTCGGAGACTGCTATGTTTCTATAAGCACCGTTTCGCAGAATCTACAGCCATAAACGCACAATACACAATCAACACATACCTCATCTCTCCAATCGGACAGCCCAAAGCACGGTGGACTGAGACACCTAGTTAATTAAAGCGAGTCTAACATTAACCATATCAGCGCTACAAGTACATAGAAATCAACAGTCATCTTGGTTTGCATCAGGACTTACCGCCGCAAACGGTCTCCTCGGGTGGCTTCTGCCGCTGCGGAAGAGTTCGAGGCGATGAGGCGATTCGGATGCTAAGGCGGGCTTTACTAGTCAGAGGTTGCAGAAAAGGTGCTGGTGACTTTGTCTATGTTTGCTAAGGCTTCTGCATTGATGTAGCAGAACAAGTTGAGCTTGGCACATGTTCTACCAGCTACCCGCAGTTATTCGGTACTTTCATCTTGCTTGAAGACTTTGGTCCATCGTTATCATATTTTCTTCCACTCAGCAGCGTGTTTCAGAGCGTTGCTGACCTTTGTAATGCTCTTGAGATTGTAAAGCCAAGTACAGAAGTTGCCTGGACACCGAAGACTACAGGTTCGGTTTTCGTTAGCAAACTCAGTATAGGGGTATCGATTTTGTTGTCGGCATTTGTCATGGACGTATGACACCACTGGATGCTGTTCCAGTGTGAATTCTTTGCCGTATTTGGCTACGTATTTTTCCCACGTCAATTATACACCCAACAAATGGTAGCAACACCAGAGGGTGTGACACTACAATAACTATATCTTGTTGATCAAAATGCCACATTGGGACGAGCTGTTGGAAGCCAAAGCCCTGGGCGTAAGTATCTCCATAACCTAAAGGTAATCACTACACATTCGGATGACGTTTTACCTATAAACTTGAGTAGAGAATTCCAGAAGAACATTTCCGGCAAGCATGAATGCACTTGCTTTACTTTGCTTTGAACCCGACCATCAACCTGTCGTTCAGTGCGTTACCGAGTAATCAGGTCGGTATTAATGGATGCTCAGTCTTCTCCACTCCAATTGCCTGATAAGGGAAGCATTGGATCATCGAAGTTTGCGTTCTTGGATAGTGTAAAATCGGCCCTTTGTCCGCATCCACATGGTATTCGATCCCAAAAGGGGCACGAAGGTTGACGGCCGACTCGCTAGTCTCTGGCTCGGGCTGTGGAAGGGTTTCGGCTGCAGGCTGCATAGATACGTTGCGATCAAGTAAATCTGCTTTATGCTCATAGCATTTGACACGATTCCCCCAACGAATCCGCACGTATCTTCTACAACAAGGTCGAAGCCACGTCCCGAAAGATCCTGAACGGGCGCGATATCATCCCTAATTAGCAGGTAGTCTCTCTAGGTATATGATGACTGTTCATCTAGTCGACTGATCGGAGGCGGGTGCAGTGCTGCAGAATTACGATTTGGTTTGGCCCTCGGCTTTGCTTGCCCATCTTTTGTGTTCCTGTTAGTCTTTGAGCTGCTTGCCTGCTGGACTCTGCCTGGGTTGCTGAGCAGCCATTGCATTCTGAGCCATCGACAGCTTAGAGAAAACTATTCCAATACAGATAGTGAGGCTGAGCAATTGCTCAAGGAACACAGAGACTATTTTCGAACCGGTCGTATGTGACACCAGCATCGTTGCAAGCAGGTCCATCGAAGCATTGAATCCGCTCGCTGTACATGCCCGAGCATAGAAGGTGGCCAGGCCTGGCGCTGTTCAGTAGCTCTACCTGTGCTTCGAAGACAACGATGCACGGTGTTGGATCGGGAGCGTATCTTCGACAATGGGCCGGCTTTGTATCGCACAGGATAACAGATGTCCAGGGTTCAATCTTAGGGACCTTTGGCGGACCGCATCTTTATCTGCGTGTTCGAGTCCGAGAGGTTCGCGGAGGCTAGAATTGGTGCTTGAGGTGTACGGTGGTAGACGTGGCACAGCAGCACAGTGAAATGGCAACACTGTTCACCCTCAGCATGTAAGACGGTCCAGATGCATACGAATGGCGCTCGCAATTGGCGTCCTGGAGCGACGCATGAGGTAATTCCATGAATAAACAGCGGGTGCAATCAAGTGGAGGCGGCGGATACAGGTGCTTGGTGGCTTGAAGGGTTCTGCAATGCGTTGCGCGAAGTCCCTTTGAATGTTCTCTATTACATCATTAAAAACTATGATAATCATACATAGGTAGCTGCATACCTCGTATGGACTGCTGGTGCTAGAAAGTCTCTCGTCCCATCACAGCCCAAAAGTAGCGCCAGTCCTTCGGCTTGGCAGGATAATGGTGTTGAGTTTTGCATTCCTCTGCTAATGACAGTCACCTTCACCATAAACGCGGGACAACTTTCTTCTTCGATCCTCACCACTTTGCTTGCATGGCTGCAGCCTACGTCTTCGAAGGTCCGTACCTCTAGACTCCAGGCTCGATCGTACAGGCCTCATGTTAGGATGACATGAGTGATACTTACCAGTCTCAGGCCATATACTCCGACTAAGCATTTCGTCGCCTTCGACCATATACCCCGACTAAGCATTTCGTCGGCGGCGGGGGGATTTTTTTTCAATATCTTCCGTCGCCCCTTTCGCGAACGAACCCGCAGCGCTCAAAGGGAAACATTGCCGGCTTAGAGACACCACTCCGAAGCGCCTTGACGGAGAATCCTTACCAGACATTGGGCCATGAAGTAAGAAGAGGATATCCGCGACGTCGATAGTCAATGAGACGGTAAAACAAGAGTATGCGGAATTACAACAAGCTATATGGTCCTTCACTCATCTACTATTGCAAGCGTGTCTCTCAGCGAGCACTATGCGCAATCTGCCGAGATCGATGAGGCCTATAATAATCCCGATCGTCAGCATCTCGCTCACGCTTCCAACGATCCGTGGTCCACCAATCGATCACAGCCCTGGTTTTTCCATCCTCGCTATCTACCAGACACCAAGCTTCGAGCCTCTCTCGATCCCACATACAGTAGCCCCATTCAAGGAGCTCGCTGAGATGGTCCCTCGACACCCACATAAGCCTAATCGGCTCGCCAGGAGCAATATCCTCATGTCGGTCCATGAGAAATCTGTATCCCGCGCTTGGCGAACTGGCTAGCGATCCAGGCCATGCTGCTATATCGTTAGCAGTAGTTACTCCTCTATAGTCGCCCTCAAGTGAAAAGCGATACGAGGGGCAAGCCTCTTGAAAGTTGCAACCATAGTGGTACATCCGGTAGCCGGAAACAGCGTGCTGTTCACATTCCCGTATATGTCCGACCAAGTCGTCCGGTAAGGTATGGCGATGGCAGAAGGGACAGGGGCGGCACCAGATTGTACCCGGCTGATGGGACAAGTGATACCATACACACTCCATCTCCTCGAGTTCCCAGGCTGTCATGTGTAAGAAGAAGACTTCTTGAGATTGGATGTAGTCATCTTTCGCCTCACAAGTCAAACCCCATACTCCAAGTGTATCAGCAGGCCTGACTTGTACGTCCACATCAGGACTGTCCACAGGGTTTGCTCGTGCGTCTTCCCCAATTCTTGATGGAAGGTAAGGCTCATAATAGGCCTCGAAGTACAGGCGCAGACGCCATAGCGCTCTGCGTATCCGATGAAGCTCTGTTGATGATTGGCGTCTTTCCTTGAAGCTCATGGTGAATGGATGCCGCATTCTCCGGTAAAATCGGTCGCTACTGATACTGCTCTGTATCCTAGCCGCGGTCTTAGGCAATCGAACCTTGATAAAGGAGATCTCAGCGCATGTTATGTCGTTACATATATCGACAGCCTCCCTCAACATGTCCATTGGCTTTGACAACGCTGTAGAGGCGAAGTCAAGATTGATCGTGGTAGAGCGATCCCGAAGGAGTGTGTTTATGTATTCATGGAGAGCCTCATTGCTAGGATGAGTCTTCCGGCCTTGGCGAATGGATATGATCGTGCAAAGCAGCTTTTGCAATTCCATGTCCATACTTGAGCAGTGTATGGCACAAGACAGCATTCTGTAAGGGTACCTTTCATAAAGTGCTCTTGCTTGAGCATTCGCTTCAACAAAAGCATGAAGTGCAGGGAGACCAACAGAACGTCGCATGATGTCCTCAAGTACCTCGTTGGGCAGCCTATCTAGTCTGCTTTTCGTAGACGTTGATGTCGAGAAAGTTAGAAGTCTATCAGGCATGACCTTGAGACTGTGATTCTATACTGGAAGTACCGCTGGAAGTCTACAGCATACGGATGAATTGGCATGGATTATGCGGCGATACTGACTGGCAACTGCTTGAAGCTCTCATCCGTCAACTTTGAAATGCTTGGAATGGACAACTTAGGAGCAGAGGAATAGACTTGTGGGTTCTTATTCATCAATACTGTTGGGGTACCGATCAATATTTGAGGCTTTGTATGGTGTGAAAAGGACTGAGGCAGGGCTTTTTCGATACTTATCACTTCAACATGTTTGTCTTACTGCCGCTGGAACTTTCACAATTAGTCACGGGTCTTTGAATTCAACAGAGTGAAAATTTACAGTTGACAGTCATTGGTTGGGGAGAATTTGCTTTAGTACCTGAGATCTGCCAAGCTTTAGAAAGCTTGCGCTAAGGCTCTTTGGGCTAGCAGCAAAGCTATTCTAGATCAGGCAAATCGTTCGGAGGAAAGATTTTCCGTGACTGCGCTGCAAGACAGCAAGAGCGACAGACAATACGATCCGATCGCAGTCACTCTACTGTCTTAGCAGAATATCCTACGTCCTCATTCACAAAGCGAAGATTCATTATTAGCAGTATTCACTGAAGTGAATGCTACGCGTAGACACTCTGAGCAAGATGTGATACAAGTTTACTTGACTGGGAACTCACGCTCATGGATAGGAATTCACTATCAGCATCTACAAATATCCTTCAGAATCGCAATACATTGGGAGAGTGCCACACGTTCCGCATTGTAGCCTGTGAAATCTGTATGATAGATTTAGCAGATCTCTTCTTCCCAGTACTTGATCGGTCGAGCCGACCGATTTCATCGCGGGGTTTCGCTGGTGGTGTTTCTTTTTGGAGACTTGAGTGGCCCCTCCAGTCTGGAGCAGATCAATACCAAGGTCTTCGAGCATGGGATACTGCCATGCGAGTGGTGTGGACGAAAGAAAATAACTAATCGTTGAGTCCAAAGAGCGTGGCATTTGCTAATAGTTAGGACATGAAGAGCACAAGATTTCACATGCGGAAATAAAATTATTGTCAGATGTCCTTTTCACAGAGGCTTCCCAGCCCTGTACTGTACCCTCAGAGATGGGGAAGTACAGTCAGGTACCAAGCAGAGCTACCTTGTAGGCTTCTCTGGATTTGCCACCATCGCTTAGAGATAGAGCTATTACAGACTGAAGAGTTTCTCGAAAGCGATTAGGCACGCTAGTTATCGCACTTCATCTCCGCAGTTATGAGTTACTTTCCCTCGTGTTCAGCTCATTTGATCAGCTGATATGATTACAGACATATGCAAACCTCCAGAGGATCTTACATCCATCAGCGTTCCAGTCTCCTTAGCTGGACCACACTCCCCAGACGCCTACTAACAAGGAACTACACGAGTGTTTGATGACCAGGAGGATCTCGGCGCGACATCTTGTTGGTACAGAAAATATATTTGTGGTACGTACCTTACCCCTGCCTCGCGTTCGTCTAGGTCAGTCTCACCTGAATTAATTCCTAGTCTCATAAGAAGTTGCTGGTCCCATCTGTTGAAGTCTTATCTAATTACCTCCAGCCTGAAACGCCAGCACGCACAGCAAGGATATGCTCTACACACTGTCTCCACTTCGCCGCATAGATGCGAGACATCAAGCTTGTCTCGTCTCCAAGGACTCAATACGACAATACTGGAGCTCCGCCGCTTGAAACGGCAACCTATTGCATTGTTATCTACCAACAAACATACCAGGATCTCCCAGTTGCAACATTAGGAAGTCAAACCAATTGGAGTTCCCGCCTTCGCTATTAAGGCCTATATATAAATATACGGTATGGGCATAACTTCGTAAGCTCGAAGAATGTCTCTCTCTGCATTAGTAATTTTGACGACTGTATACTTCTCTTTGGTGGACGCCACGCTAATATCTCGTTAGGATGTAACGGATAACCATTTTTGCCATTCGGGTCCTCTGAGATATCGAATGAAGTCCTATAAAATGGCTCCTTTACAACATAACGTACCCACGTACAATGCTCCGAGTCGGATACACCTCACTCCTAGTTAAGTCCCCATCTAATATAAAACATCCGTCATCCAACTCGATGCAGGTGCAAATATCTTAAGCAGTCGAACTCCGTAGAATAATCGCCAATGACATCATCTACCCGACTTGTCTCGTGGCTGGGTCACCAATTCAGAAGCTGAGACGTCCGCTGCTAACATATCGAATGAGATCACCCACGTCTTCTGTGTTGAATGGGAAGAATCCGAGATGGAAACTCAAGTGGTTAGAATGTCAACTTGCGAAGGCGTGAGAGTCGTGGAATGGGAGCTTGACAGCGGCTAGTGGGAGGGGAGATATATGCGAAACAACGACTGGGTTTTGAGCCATGACGATCTTTCCGGGCGGATCCTGGATCTAGGTTGACACAAGTCGCATTTGACACTTGACACCGGACAGACCTCCCCGCTTGACAATCATTATCTTTTGGTATAGAGCACTTCACGTATGCAATTGCATGAATGATCAGCCCTTCCTCTTATCGCTTCATTTTAACACGTTCGACGATACCGTTGCGGCCAACAGCGCTTATCTTTTGTGACAATAGGAATAAAGTACGCTAGCTACCTGGTTGTGTCGATGACACTTGCTTCTTCTCCATTGACACTGTTCAACTTCAAATATGTCGTACCCCACTTGCAAGTCAATCCATTACCCCCGCACCTCGACGGTGTAGATAAGCCTGCTTCGCCCTGAAAAACTTCTTCCTTCTTCCACTACTTCACGATCATTGATCTGACTACAGTATTGAGCTTGACTGAATGAAAGACCCCTCAACCGATGACAAGATGACGAAGTCACCTCCTAAGCAAGATGGCCTCAGCTATTCTCGGCGTGCGCTGACTGCTACCGTCAATTACTTTTCACAAAGCCTCGCTGATACTGCGAGCTTTCTATACAGCACTGCACCCGAGGACAGCTCAGAATTAGAACGGATTCCAGAGCACGAGCAAGAGCTGCCTCATCAACCTTCGTCTGATCAACTTACAACTTACAAGAAGATACCGAAGCATTCTGTTAGGTCTGACAGGCTGTGTTCTGGTCACGTAGATGTAAGTCGAGGCACTCATTGAGCTGAATGAATTATCATGCTGACTTTCGAAGGTCCCCAAAATCAACCTTGCAGCTGCCATCAGATTAGACATACGCCACTTCCAGAGTCATTCTATCTGCTCCATCACTGTTGAAGCCGCAAAATCACCGTACCTTCATAAGCTGTTGAGCTACGTGAACACATTCGAGTACGAATACAGTCCTCCGAAGAAGGTAGTGCCTTGCCTTGTTTCAACGAGTGGCAAAGCCGCTGACAAATGGCAGATTGAAAATTCATGCAGCGAACGCAAGTTTGTCAACTTGTATATCGCTAAACAGGCACACGATGTCGCAAGCACAGCGAGCGCGCAACCTCCGAATATTTCATGCTCAACACTAGTCCCTTCCCCTGTTTGCACACCGCCTGCCAGCCCCAGACTACCTGCTAAGGTGATCTCGACCGCTCAGGAAGGTCATTGTTTGGCCCAGGACTCAAAGAATTGTGAGGAATTGAACAAAGCCCTGCAAGTGGAGCGTGACAGACCCACGCTAGCTTTGGCTATTGGCGAAGATCAGGGCTGGGTACCAACCGATACCAAGCGTACTTCTGAGGACCAAGACGTAGATAAGATTGACGGCAAGAACTTGTCTAGACGGGTGGTAGGATTGGCAGAACACTGTGACAAGGAGAAGGCGTTACCGGGACAGCCGTTTTCCAGAACTATTGCGCGAGAAGGGCTAGATATGGTCGCGGAAGACGCAGTCAACGCATTGAAGAAAAAGCATGCTGAGGATCTTGCTACTTTGAAGAACACTGTGCAGAAAGAAAAGCGGACAATGCAGGCCATCATCGACGACCAAGCGAAGAACCTGGAAGCCGCTCGTCAAGATATTGCTAGGAAGGAACTGTCCACAAAAGCTACAAGCCAGAAAGGTGGATCACTGTTGTCAGACAATTTGACATTTGTCGAAGCACAGAAGAAGATCCGCGACCAGCTTATTGTCAACGAGAATAGCCCAAAGGTAACCATACCTCGGTCGCATATTGGTAATTACGGGAAGAAAGGTACGAAGTTGGGAGATCACACGAGAGAGACGTCGGAAACTCAACGTCATACAGAATCGTCGCCATTGTTCGGAGCCAAGGAAAAGATTGCAGAGCTTGAGAAACTCAATATCGAGCTCACCGGCTCTAAAAACGATCTCACTTCGCAACTGAAGACTACAGGAGAGCATATCGAGCATCTGGAGTGCCGTTCGAGGGAGGCCAATCATCGTGTCGCGGAGGAACTCTGCGCCTTAAACTCTTCGAATATAGATCTACGAAACAAGGTGCAGACCCTCAGCGAGGAATTCAATGTCCAGAAGAGCTTGACAAAGAATGCACAACATCAACTCAGAGCAGATACAGTAGCCTACGAATCGATGCTCAACAACCAAAAAGAGTACTACCAACAGTCACTCACAGCACTCAAAACCACCAATAGAAACACCACCAATCGCGAAGCTCGGCTTCGGAAAGAAATCAGTGCACGTTTCCAGAAGCAATACAACGACGCCATGAAGGAGAAAGCTAAGCTGCGTATAGAAGCTGATATACGTCTTGAAAAGAAACTCCTCGATATTAAGATCTGCGGCGAGCAGATGGTGGAGTCTTATGCACATCTCGGCATAGATCTTCTCGACTACCTGCTGAAGCTGGAAAAATGTTTGGCAAGCAAAGGGTATGTGATCCGATTACAGGAGTATCATCTGTTTGTCACCAAGGCACGGAGTGACTTGGTACTTTTCAAGCGCGGGGGAGATGATGATGCGATCTTTTACGGTGAAGAAGAGGGCGTCAAGGACGACGTGTATGAGAATGTGACGGGGGAGAATGAGAGTATACATGCGGGAAATGGGGATCAGTGTGAAGGTGACCTACGAGGAGAGGACTCGGCAGGCCAAGGTGCGCTCGATAGTCCACCAAGAACAAATCTTGAGGATGTCGAAGGGAACACACGATCAAACGCTACGAATCCTGGCCTCCAATACCAAGCTCTGAAACCAAAGACATCTCCATTCATTACCATTACCAAGTTGAAGCTTAGGGACGAAGACATCCACGATCGAGATGGCTTATCAGATCCAAACGACGCCAATTTCGGAGGCCGATCAGCTACCGAATCAGCTTTCCAAGATGTACACGAAAACGCAGAAACTTCTACATCATCAGCTCCCGTTCACGATAAGGCCACCCATACGCTTCCAAACTCCACATTTCCAACGAACCTCTTCTCAAGCGCACAGCCACGACCACTCAAAAACCCTACGTCCCCCATCCCCACAACGAAATATGTCCCCAACAGCGCCAGTCCCTCCTCCACCTTTCCTCTCCATCAAAACTCCAATCGCGCCATCACCACCTCTCCCCCACCAACCCCCCAACCCCTAACCCTATCCATAACCTCCTTCGCAGACACCTCCCGCTCGGCATCCTTCACCACACCACCACCCTCACCTCCACTCCGAAAACCTTCACCACCCCCAACACCCATGACAGAAAACGCACACGAGCCAAGAACCAAACTAGGAAAAACGCGAGCAGAGGTAGTGGCAGAAGTGGCCGCGGCACTTGCATTGCGGAAAGTTGAGGAAGAGAAGGATGCGGTTGAGAAAGAGAAGGAGAAGGAGAAGGAGGATGTTGGCAAGGAGGAGAAAGAGAAGGAGATTGGAAGCGTGGCGATATAGGAGTTGCGACGGGGTGTGGGATGAGGGATAGGGGATGAAGAGGTTGGGGAATGGGAAGGGTGCGGTGGGTGGGAAACGATTGGGATGATCTGAGGTTGGATCTTTTGGAGCTGATGATAATTATGGATATGGATATGGAGATCCGCTATGGGATCGAAGAGAAGAGAGAGAAAGCATGCATGCAATGCAAGTTTATATGCCGATAATCCCCTTTGCACGATCCTCATACGTTCTTGATTTATCTCGAGTGATTCACACATGCCACGCTGTAGACAACTGTGCCGAGACGCTCTGTAGAACCACGTACGGAGTCATTCCAGTCTTAATTTCCAAATTGGAATAAACGCTTCCCTACTTATGCAGACGCTGATGCTGACGATGAATTTTTAAAAAATCTTCTCGAGGCTTCGCGCTTTGCGTTGTGATGATTAGATTCTCTGAAACCCAGGCAGGCAGGGTAGGCCGAGCACTTCTCAGCTCTTATTCGATGCAAGAATATGATGGCGTACGCGCGCTTGGGCGTAGCTGTTTCGATTTAGAGATAGATCTTATTACAGTAAACGCGAGCGAGTATTGGAGTACAGAGTGTATTATCAAAAACCAAAAAAGTTCCGTATCTACATCCAAGTCGATTTCCAATTCTTCAAGAAGGGAGGAAAGGAGCCATATTCACGCGTTGAGCCCTGAGTACACTGATTTTAAGGTTGGAAGAGCAAAGCTCAGCTCCGTGTCTGTCAATTCCATCGACCTAGTTCTATTACGGAGGAGCGCTTTTACTTGGTTTTGGTCTAGAAAGACCTTTGTATAGTAATTATACAATATTCTGGCATCGAGTCTGCTGTCTAAACTGTCAATTTAGTAAGATCTGAAGACTACTGATGCACACACAGGCTCCGGAGCGACTTTGCCAAAGAAGACGTCCAAGTGTATGGATGTGGGAGAGCTTTCGCTATGTGAATTTGAGATGATGGTGCCCTATACTAATAGTGCAAACCCTGTAGAATTTCGATCAGGAAAGTGGCTGACCGAAGCCATGGTTCGAAGCCGTTGGTTGCGCCGGTCATGCTTTTCAGACTTGGCATACATGTGGCTTATCCTCCACTCTCGGCGCCAGAGGATGAGATACTTGTTACAGTAGGTATCTTTTTTATCGTGATATATCGACTACATATGATAAAGGGGTCAGCATCACCGGGTACTCGGCATCGATAAGGGGCTAGATTGTCGTAGGGCTGAAGATGACGTACAAATCAGCCAATCATCACGCGCGTCAATAATTACCGGTTTTGGAGGCATCGTCAGTGTTTCAGTATGTCATTTACGGCCATCAGTATCTCCAGCAAAAGAAACTCGTCACATTCAACCCGTCTCATCGACATACACGGGAAGAGTCAACATCCAGCATCTCGCCACATGCCAAGCTCAAAATCAACACCACATACGTCCTTCCCATAAAGCCTCTCTCTAACTGGACCTCCTCCTGCCGCACCGCAAACACTCGCACCTTCCTCACCAAACACCACAACCATGGCCGAAGTAATTAGCGGAGCCACCGGTGCCCTCCAAGGCACAGTGGGCGGCATGCTCAACAAAGGCTCCGCCTGGCTCGACAGTATCTTTCCCCCTGAAAAGCGCAACGAACTGATAGCCAAAATGTCCAAGTTCGCTACCGAAAAGCCCGCGCTCGCCGTACGTTTCCCCACCCCCCACAGATCACAACACAAACATCCTAACCATCTCCCCTTTTGAAGTCCTTCATCGCCTCCCAAGTCGCCCTCACCGGCTTCCCGCTCGGCCTCTTCATCGTCATGACAATCGCCCTCGTAATCTTCGCCCTCCTCGCCGGCCTCATCATCGGCCTCGTCGGTGCCGTCCTCTTCATAGTCGTCTGTGTCGGTTTCGCACTCATCATCCTTCTCCCCACCCTCTTCGTCACCACGGCTGCTGCGACGTTCATCTGGTTGTGGGGGTATGGGGGGTATTATCTGTTGAAGTGGTTCAATAAGAAGGAGATTCCGGGGATCCATACGGAGATGGGCAAGGGGCAGATGGATGCTATCATGGGGAAAGGGAAGGTTGATGGTGAAGGGGAGGGGAACGAAGGGGCGGAAGAGAAGGGGAAGCCACCAAAATTAACGAATGGGAGTGCGAAGGAGAGCAAGGGTGGGGCGGCGGGGAATGGGATGAATGGTGTTGCCGATAAGGTTGGGGAAGCGAAGGAGACGGCCGATGTGGGCAAGCATGCTGGGAACGCTGCGAACAAGGCCCAAAATACAGTTGGTGGGGTGAAGGGTGGTGTGACTGGGGCTATTGGGCTGTGAACTGAGTCTGTACTTGGAGGTTGAGACTGCGATGAGATACCGAATGTTGCATTGTGATGGGACTTGAAGCGAGGCGTTTACGGCATGCGGGCTTGCGATGTGGATGTCAGCATTTTCGATTGTGAACTTTGTTATCTTGTGCATTTGACAGAGGCTTGCTTGCTAGTACATAGTCGCGGAAAACGTTCGTTGTGCAAACTGTATGATAGATTAGTTACGGTCGAAATGGATGGGAACTGTATGTCCGCGTTCCGAGTCGTGGCATCCAAAATATATCGTCCTGTTTTCATAGGATGAGGCTGTCCTCACCCTATCAGACTCTGATCCAGGCGTGTCCTCGTTTTATGAATCGACTTCTCGACTCGATCTACCCTCGATATCATCATCCGTCACCACATATCTAAGTGCGATATCATCGCAAGCCTCTCCAAGTACATGGCGTCAAACACGTCAGGAGGAGAGTCTTATGAAGGCTTATTCTAGCTGAGGACTCACAATCAAGGGAATCGTTACATAGCGATGCGCCATTCGCATATGTTTGAGATGATGCAGAGATTCTGTTCTAGAAGAATCAAGGCATCTACCACCTTACTCACACGGTAGCGATCCTGTTCATTTGCTTTTGCTTTAGCGCAGGTATGTCAGCATTCATGGGAGGACGTCTCGTCTTTGACTGTGTCTTACTTACAAATCCAATACCGAAGCCTTCATCACTAAGAGTCCGATCAAGACAGAGCGAAGGGTCAAACGCTTCAATGCCGCGAGGAATTGAACACGAGTTCGAAAGGATTCAAGACCGACATAGCAAATCCTCTGTGCGCTTCTGATTCTCGCCTACTTTGAGATAATTGTGTACACTCCCAGTCTCAGTGCAGGATACACACTTCCTACATCCCCAGACGATACGAACCTTGGTGATTGGGGGACTCCTATTGCTCGCTCTATCGGTATTATTCGTACAGCTGGGAAATCATGAGGCTTCAAGTCTATGCTTGGCCTAATTAGCCAGAGGTGCGGTTATGAACCACCTGGGCCGATGCTAGTAGCGGTCGTCATTATACCCATCGCCACTATCAGTTCATTATCATTTAGTGTACTATTGGGCACAAGGATATGATCCACGCTTTCGCTTTCATTGAGGACTAGAGCGGCAACCTTGATTATGACAATCCCCTCTCAGCCTCTCGACTCGCAATATCCCCTCCTTATCCCGTGTACGTTCGTTTAATGGTCCATCCTCTTGGGCAGCGCTGGTATCTTGGAAGGGCAATGTTTCCCTTCCTGGCTGGAGTACATTCATGGATCTTAGGCCTGGATCGAGCAGATGAATTAATGTCCAAATGCGTTAGTGCTTATTTGTCAATAGTCCTTAATGCAGCGGTAGCGGATTTGGGTGAGGCCATCATCTTGGATATGGTATGCGCAGGGATGAATGTTACTTTGGTCGTCAGAGGCGAACCGTTAACAGGAAGTGCAATCATCTAGAAAAGCCTGCTGCTGTGGAGACGGCTTTCAACATCATGGATGACGATTGATTATCGTTTGAGTGGCTAGTAAGTCGCTAGTAATAGGCTGTCTGATAAAGCACTTGACGGACTGGAAACGACTGCCTGGTCTTTCGATGCCGGCTCGACCTTAGTGTTATCAACACCCTCCCTTGCATCAAAGTGCTGAGCGAGATCAAAACTACGTGTGGACTGGAGGATACAAAACCATGTTGGAGCTGAAGATGACTAGTCATGAAGATGAAGGTATCGTCCGCTGGTTGGAAACTCACACCTTCTCCGCTCGATATCCTGGCCAACAGAACCGACATCACGGACGAAGATCAGTTAAGCTTCACACAAAAGCTACATTATTCACCTATGATAAGGCGATTGTTCAATTGGATCAGCAGAACTAATCATAATCATCGACTAGGATCAGCTGGATCGTGTCAGGTTCAAAATGTCAAAGTCGCAGAAATTGGTACGGATTATTGGAGAGAGATCGCCTTTCGACAAGGTGATGGGACCAGATAAATCTAGTCAATCCAGCTTACAAATAAGCCCTGGTGAGCCTGTCACCAGCAATAGCTCTCCCGATCTAAGGCATCTAACGCTTGTTCATCTGCCAGTGAAATAAGTATCATAGAAGACGCTACCCAAGATCGAGCTACCATTTCTCTCCAACAGCAGGAAAAATTGAATATAACGTTGACTTAAAGTACAGTACCACCACTACCGCTTCTACTACCGCTTCAGCTACCACCACATCGCAACCAGACTATCTCTCTTGAGTAACCATCTTCCCGCCTCATCCCTATCCAAGATCATCATTATACAGGTCGCTCATCCAACATCGCACCCACCATCCACAACCCTATCCATCACACCCAAGACCAAACCAACGCTCCAACCCCTCTCTCCACCCCTCCCTTACTCGTCCCCACAACAGATCCGCCAATCCCAGTCCCTAATCCACCTCATCCGAAACTGAAACCTACCATACCCCCTTAAAACGCCCATCACGCGCTCACAGCATATCAATCCGATCAACCAGACCCTTCTATCATCCAGGAAAGAACAGCACAGATATGTACGATGCCTATGCTTAGTAATAGGCTACGAATAATTAAGGTGTCGAATGTCACACTCTGCAATTACGGAACGTCAGCAAAGCTTCAGACCCCTCGATCTCTGAAGGCATCAATTCTCATTACCCACCCCCTTACACTCCTCCAGACCAGACCAACATAACGACCCCCATACCTATACCTACACCCATGCCTACATACATACCCATATACCCATACCCATACCCATCACCACCCCCATACCACACCCATACCTACACCCATGTCCATACCCATACCCACAGACCCCCATCCCCCCATCCTCCACCCTTCCCGCTCCTCCCTCTTCCCATACTTCCACTCCCATCCGACCTCCCTAGCCCAAACCACCCCATCCATCCCGGAAAAACCAACCCATCCCATCCGCCTTAAACTCTCTTCATCTACCAACTAAAATCATACAAGACAGGCCTCACTTACGCCCCTTGTTCTAGAAACCCCAATCATCGCAACCCATCATAAAATTTCATCCCACCACCCCCTAACGACACACCGTCACCCATTCCACGCCCCCCATTCACATCCGCATCCCCACACATCCCCCGAAACACCAACACCACCCCCCATCCCCAATCGCATCCCCACAAATCCCCCTAAACACCAACACTAACCCCCAAACCCCCAAACCCCAATAAACCACCACAACCCACACCTCCCCCCCCTCCACCTCCCTATCCCCCTTCCCCCAGGACATCACCACACCCACATCCCCTCCCCGTCACCTATTCCACGCTTCCCATTCACATCCGCATCCCCACATATTCCCCAAAACACCAACACCAACAAACCTCCACAACCCACACCTTTCCCCCCTCCAGCCACCCTAATCGACGCAACCCATCCCATCTTACTCACTCACCCATCCAATCTCCTTTACCCCCCTTCACCCCTCCCATCTCCTTCACCCCTCCTTTACCCCCCTTCACCCCTCCCATCTCCCCCTCCATCACCCCCCCCAT